>MDTG01362581.1_pt1 | contig 217543 bp, 197 predicted proteins | sample 811421 | NCBI WGS metagenome assembly MDTG01 (sample SAMN05326645, study PRJNA326480) | marine metagenome | isolation source: seawater | place: Pacific Ocean: South East | collected 2011 | reverse complement strand
TGAAACGTGCGGGGAATGGTGGGCGATACTGGGATTGAACCAGTGACCTTTCCGGTGTGAACGGAACGCTCTCCCGCTGAGCTAATCGCCCGGGCCGTGTGCGGCTGGTGGCGGACTTTTAATGGAGGTCTGCGGCAAGTGCAAGGCGGTTTCCGGCGCGGCGGCGGATTTATCAACATGCGGGCGCGCGACGGCGGCCGGGCGGCGGCGCGGGTGGGCGCCTTGCGTCCTACTGGACGGAGCGGCGGCCGGAATTCGGTACGGATTTGATGGGGATCGCCGCGACCGTCTCGATCGAGGCCTGCAGGCCGTTGTCGCGCATGTAGGTGCCAATCAGCTGCAGCGCCCCGTCGACGTCGCCTTCGAACATGCAACGGTTGATCTCCGTTGAAATGAACATGCGAGAGTTCGTACTGGGTTTCATGGCGTCCTCTGTGCGGCGCTGCTGCGACCTGTCCAGCAGTTACGACCGGTGCATAGCTTTATTCCCTCGACAAATCTCCGGGAAAACCGAGTGGGATCCGAAAGGCCAAGGCGTGACGTGGGTCCCTGTATATAACGTGCAGACGGCACTTGCGCGCAATTCAAGATTGCCTGTCCGCCGCTGTATCGTTCAAGACGGTTTATCGGAGGTTTCCCCATACGCCCGAAGACAGGCGAACCGAGGGCGCGGCCAAGCAGCCGCAAGGACGCGCCGAGCTGGCGTCATCCGCCGGCGGAGACGGCGGTAGCGGGGCGTGGTGCGAAACTCTCCTTGCGCTGCAGCGCCAGGGTCGCCAGCACCCGCTCCAGCGGCTCGGGCTTGTGCAGGTGGAAGCCTTGGCCGAAGTCCACCTGCATGTCGCGCAGAAGCTCCAGTGTCGGTGCGTCCTCGATGAATTCGGCGATGGTCTTGACGCCGACGATCTCCGCAATCTCGACGAAACAGCGGATCGCGGCCTCGCTGAGGGCGTCGCTCGGCAGGTTGCGCACATAGGAGCCGTCGATCTTCAGGAAGTCGACCGACAGCTGCTTGAGGTAGCCGAAGGAAGACGCTCCGGCGCCGAAGTCGTCGAGGGAAACGCGCACCCCCATCGACCGGAGCTTCCGGATGAAGTCGGACGCGGCGGTCATGTTGGCGATCGCCGCCGTTTCGGTGATCTCGATGCACAGACGGTCGCGAACGGCCTGCCTCGACTTGCGCAGAAGCTCCAGAGAGCGGGTGTGGAAATCCGGGTCGCCGATGGACTGACCGGAGAGGTTCAGGCAGATCAGCCCGCGGAAGCCCGTCAGGCCGTCGCTGCCGATCAGTCGCAGCGTGCGCGCCAGCATCCAGTCGTCGATGCGCGAGGCGAGGCTGAAGCGTTCGGCGGCCGGAAAGAAGGCATTCGGCGGGATGATGCGTCCGTCCGCATCGACCATCCGCAACAAGAGCTCGACGACTTGCGCGCCCGCGTCGCCCGTCGACAGGGTGTCGATCCGCTGGCCGTAGATGATGAAGCGGTCTTCGTCGAGCGCCTGTTCGATGCGGGTTGCCCAGCGCATCTGCGCGCTGCGTTCCACGAGGGTGCGGTCGCCCGAATCCCACATGTGGACCCGGTTGCGTCCGGCCTCCTTGGCGGCATAGCAGGCCGCATCCGCCGCCTTCAGCGCGGCCGAGGCCGACTTGGTCTCGTCGCCGATGCTGACCAGGCCGACGCTGGCGCCGACGCGGAAGCGGCCCTGCGGCGCCTCGAAGCGGTAGTCGCCAATGGTCGCGCACAGCGTCTTGGAGAGCTGAAAGGCCGTCTCGACGGGACAGTCTTCCAGGAGAACGGCGAATTCGTCGCCGCCGAGCCGGGCGACCGCGGCCGGTTCGACGGCCGCCTTCAGGATCGCCGAGATCTGCTTGAGAAGCTCGTCGCCGGCTGCATGTCCGCAGGTGTCGTTGACGACCTTGAACTGGTCGAGGTCGATGTACAGCAGCACCAGCCCCGGAGGCGCGGTGTCGGCGTCGTCCGGCGTCGAGGCGGGAGGGGCGCTGGCCCGTCCCGTCAGCTCCTCGAGGCGCCGGTCGAACTCGCCCCGGTTGAGCAATCCGGTCAGCGGGTCGTGCGTTGCGCGGTAGCGCATTTCCCGGCTCAGCCGGCGCTGCTCGCTGACATCATGAAACACCAGTACGGCGCCCAGCACGTCGCCGTCGGCGGAGATGATCGGAGCGGCGGAATCCTCGATCCCGTATCTGGTGCCGTCACGGGCGACCAGCAGGGTGTTGTGGTCGAGGCCGACCGTTTGGCGCAGTGACAGGCAGGTCTTGATCGGATCCGGCGCTGGATTGCCCGTGTCCTCGCTGACGATGTCGAACACCTCGCTGCTCGGGCGCCCGTGCGCGTCCTCCGCGCGCCAGCCCGTCATCCGTTCCGCCACCGGGTTGAGCCACAGGATCCGGCCCCCGGTGTCGGTGGTGATGACGGCGTCGCCGATGGAATCGAGCGTCACGCGCATCAGTTCGTGCTGCTCCGCCAGTTCCCGGGCCATTTCCCGTTCGCGGGTGACGTCCCAGCAAACCCCGATCAGGCGTTTCACCCCCGCCTGGCCGATCTTGCGATAGTGCGCGGAGGCGCGCACGTGCCCGGTCCGGCCGTCGGAAAGGCTGACGCGATATTCGATGTCCATCGTTCCGGTGGAGGTGCTGGCGTTCTCGACCGCTGTCCCGACCCGGTCGCGATCTTCCGGGTGGACCCGCTCAAGCCAGCCGGACAGCGTGGGGTCAGTCGGCTGCGCGCCATGGATGGTCGAGGCATTGCCGTCCCAGCTGATCTTGCCGGTGTCGATCTCCAGGTCCCAGATCCCGACGCCGCCGTCTTCGGTCGCAACCGAAATGCGCTCGCGCGCCTCCTCGATCGCCTGGCGTTGCGCCACGCGTCCGGTGATGTCCTGGAAGGCGCCGGTGATGCGCAGCGGCTTTCCTTCCGCCGCATCCACCGTCCCGACGGCGCGCACCCAGATCCGTTCGCCGCCCGCCTTGATGAAGGGCAGCTCCAGATCCCAGCTTTCGCCCGTCGCCACGCCCCTTTCCACCGCGGCGGTGATGACCGGCCGGGCCTCGGGCGCATAGAATGCGATCGCCTCCTGCATCGTCGGCACATACCCGGGCTCCACGCCATGAATGCGACAGGTTTCATCGGACCAGTGGATCGCCCCGGTCTCGGGGTAGACCTCCCATCCGCCGATACCGGCCACGCGGTTGGTGCGATCCAGCATCTCGCGGCTCTTTCGCAAGTCCTCCTGCTGCTGCTTCAGCGATGTGACGTCCATGTGGGTGCCGAACATCCACTCCGGCTTGCCGTCTTCCGTCCAGGTGAAGACGCGGCCGCGGTCGAGCACCCAGACCCAGTGGCCGTCCTTGTGGCGCATGCGCGCCTCGCATTCATAGCTCGGGGTTTCTCCGGCGAAATGGGCAAGAAGCTTGCGTTCCGATTCCGCGAGATCGTCGGGATGCGCGGCGTTCAGCCAGGTCTCGATGGTGGTCGGAGAGATTTCGGCGAGGTCATAGCCGATGATTTCCGCCCATCGCGCGTTGAACACGGTCTCGCCGGTCTGCACGTTCCATTCCCAGGTGCCGGCGCCCGTGCCGCTGATGATCTGCCGCAGCCGGCGGCGCTCCGCCGCGAGCGTGCGAAACACCGCGTGCGATTCCGTCAGGTCCTCAAGCACGGCGAAGGTCTGGCCGGGGCTTCCGTCGGCATTGCGTTGCAGCGTCGCGGACATCAGCACGTTCACGATGGCCCCGGATTTCGTGACCAGGTCGTAGGGGATCTTCTCGCTGGATCCGGTGACGAAGAACTCCTGCAGGCGTTCGGTGGTCGCATAGCGCTGCGAGTCCGCCGTCATGAAGTCGAGCAGCGACCTGCCGATCACCTCGTCCCTGGAATATCCAAGGACCGACAGCCATTTGTCGCTCACGCACGCTATGCGCCCGTCGGCGCCGATCACGTGCATCATGGCCGGGGTGGCGGTGTAGAGAGCCTGGAGTTCTTCCTGGGAAGCCGTCGGGGAAACGGGGGTGTCGGTTGTCAAAACAGGTCCTCGCGCTCGGCGCGCCGGTTTCGGCCCGGCTACACTCGTCGTCATCGTTTCCACCCGACTCACATATTGTTACTGTCATTGCGTTGCCGATCAATGTTTCGAATCGTCGAACACGTCCGAAAACCACTGTCGGCAGGCGTATTTTCGTCAAAGGTGAGGGGGAATTCTTGCCGCGTGAAGGAAAGTCACGTTCGGCCGGCCGCATTTTCCTGGGCTTCATGCGACCTTGGGTTGTTTTATCTGGTTTTCGACAGCTGAATACAGGTCAGGGCGTCAGGCCCAGCGCCGCGAGCGTGTCCGGCAGAGTCTGGAACGCGGAGATGACCGCGTCCGGCGCGAGGTCCTCGACCGGGACTGCGGTATAGCCGAAGGTGACGGCGATCACCGGAATGCGGGCGGCGCGGGCGGCGTCGATGTCGGTCTGGCTGTCGCCGATCATGACGGCGCGTTCCGGAACCCCGCCGGCGCGGCTGATCGCGCCGAGCACCGGTTCCGCGTCGGGCTTGGAATTGCTGTAGGTGTCGCCGCCGACAAAAGCGTCGATCGCCCGGCTCAGGTCCAGGGTGTCCAGCAGCTGGCGCGCCAGCGCTTCCTTCTTGTTGGTGCAGATCGCGATGCGGAAACCGCGCGCCCTGAGCGCGGCCATTGCCTCGACGGCACCGGGAAAGGGGCGGCTCTCCACCGCGATATTCGCCCCATAATGGTCGATGAAGGCGGTCTGCAGCCGGTTCAGCAGCCGGTCGTCGGGCCGGGTCACGCCGTTCAGTTCCAGTCCCTTGCACAGCATCGCGCGGGCCCCGTGGCCGAAGAGATGTCCGAGGCTTTCTGCGGTCACCGGCGCATGCCCTTCTTGCGCCAGGACGGCGTTCAGGGTGTTGGCGAGATCATGTTTCGTGTCGACGAGCGTGCCGTCGAGGTCGAACACGAGAACGGTCGGGGTCATGGGTGGCTCCGGCTGCAGGGGCGGCGCCCTTATAGACGCAAAAGCGCCGTTTCCGAAACCGTCGCCTTTCGGGATCCCTGCTTTCGCGTCCTAGAGCTTGTAGGCGGTGCGGAAGCCGCCCCAGTGGTGCCCGTCGATCACCACCGGCGCATCGACCTCGCGCATCCACACGATCGTGCCGTTGCCCATGTCGCGGGGGTAGGTCTGCACGAGGAAGGGCCGGGTGTTTCGTGCCGCACTCAGGCCGGCGCGGTCGTCGAAGATGCGCTTGTTGCGGCAGTTGGCGGCGTTCCAGGCCGGATCGCCGGGGCGCTGCGCCTTCGAATAGACCAGATTGTGGACCGGCAGATAGCCGTTGCGGTCGACCGCGGCGCAAAAGGCCATTCCGTTCGATCCGGCGAGGATCTCCTCCTGGATCGGCGGCAGAAGTGTCTCCAGCACGGCGAGCGCCCGGTTTTCCACCTGCTCGGGATCGGTTCCGGGAATCGGGCGGTAGTCCGTGTCGAAGAGGTCCTGCATCGTCAGCCGCCCGCTGGCCACCGCCTCGCGCATGGCCGCCTCGATGCGCCCGGCACCGCCGCGAGCGCAGGCGATCAGCGGATCGAGCTGACCGCGAACCTCGGCGAGGAGCGCTTCGACATTGGCCTGAAACTCCGCGGACGGGGTCTGGAAGGCGCAGTGCAGACCGTTCTCCGAGACCGCGACGATCGCAAGGTCGACCGTGCCGAGCCCGTCGATCTCCGCCTTGGCCGGGCCGGTGTGCATCGCTGTCTCGCCGTCCTGCGGCACCAGAAGCGCGCCGCCCTGCGATATGTCACGGGTCTTCACGCGCAACCGCGTGCCGCCGGCCGACAGCGTTCCGTCGCGCTCCGCCGGCAGGCGGTCCTGCGTGCGGCGGTCGCCGATCGCGGTCTGGCGGATCATCATGGTGAAGCGCTGGCCGAGGCCGGCGCCGAGCGCCATCATGCCCTCGGACGCCGCGCGCGCCGCTTCGCCGGCCTGTTCGGCGGTGTCGGTCGCCGCGGCGATGGTATCGACCTTCTCGCTGACGGCGCGCACGAAGTCGGCCGTCCGGCGGGCGGTTTCCCCCACGGAGCGCGATGTCTCGAGCTGGTCGCCGACCTGGTCCGCCACCTTGGCGAAGCTTGGCAGGATCTCCCCGATCACGCCGATGATGCGGTTGACGGCATGGATGCTGCCTTCGGCGGACTGCTGCAGGCGGCCGATGTTGGCGACGATCTCGTCGGTGGCCGTCTGTGTCTCCACCGACAGCGCCTTGACCTCGTTTGCCACGACCGCGAAGCCCTTGCCGGCTTCTCCGGCACGCGCCGCCTCGATGGTCGCATTCAGCGCCAGAAGGTTGGTCTGTTTGGCGACGTCGGAAATCAGCCGCACCACGCTTGCGATGTCGTCGATCGCCGACTTGAGCTCCTCGATGCCGGCGTTGGCCGTGTCGGCCACCTCGCGGGCCTCCTCGGCAAGTTGCGAGGAACTGCGCACCTGCGCATCGATTTCGCTGCTCGCCTCCGCCAGATGGGCGATGGCCGTGGAAAGGTCCTGGGCGGTGGTGTCGGCCTGTTGCGATTCCGCGCGCAAGGCTTCCGACTGGCCGCGAATGTCGGACAGGACGATCAGCTGTTCGCCGACCCTCAGGCCGAGCGCCTTGGCGCCGTTGCCGATCTTTGCGGCAGCGGCCTGGAGATCCGTCTCCATCAGGTCGAGCGTCAGCGAGGTCTGGTGATCGCCGGCAAGCGATGTCGCGGCGGCATCGGCGTCCGCCGGGGACTCCGTCTCAGCGGCGATCTCGGAAATGCGTTTTTCCACCACGTCCTTGCGCTGGGCTAGAGAAAAAAGGCGCATGACGATCCTCCCGGCAGCGAATAATGCTGGACTGGCCAGCGCAACAAACCGCCGGAACGGTAGGTGTTCAGGCTGAATTCCTGGTTAACGCAACGTCGCTTTTCAGGAAGTGCCGGTCGTCTCCTTCGTTTTGGTGTGCTTTTTTGCGGCTGCATCCGCAGATTGGACGAGGCCCGCGCGGGTGCGCAGTCCCTTTGCCTTGCCGGCGCGCCATGCTACACCCGCCCACGCCGCCTTGCGTCGCACGGGATCCGTGCGCGGGGCGATTTGCAACGGCTCCGGCCCGCGAACGGCTTCCGGCCGTGACGGGTCCGGCATCATGAGCGGAATTGAATGAGCGACGACTTTAAGCGACTTGCCGCCGAGGCGGCCCTGGAAGAAGTCCGCAACGGCATGCGCCTGGGCATCGGCACCGGATCGACGGCCGAACACTTCGTGCGCGCGCTGGCGCGGCGGGTCGCGGACGGACTGGACGTTGTCGGCGTGCCGACCTCCGAGCGCACGGCGGCGCTGTGCGAGAGCCTGGGCGTGCGGCTTGCGACGCTCGACACCTGCCCGGAGCTGGATCTGACCGTCGACGGCGCCGATGAGCTCGACGCCCGGCTGACCCTGATCAAGGGCGGGGGCGGGGCCCTGTTGCGCGAGAAGATCGTCGCGCGGGCCTCGGCGCGCATGGTCGTGATCGCCGATGAAACCAAGCAGGTTTCCACCCTTGGCGCCTTTCCCCTGCCGGTCGAGGTCGTTCCCTTCGGGCTGCGGGCGACGCGCAACGCCATCGAGGCGGCCATTGCCGCGCTCGGTTACGACGCGCCGGTCCGCCTGCGCGGCGGCGACACGCCCTTCGTGACCGACGGGCAGCATCATATTCTCGACATCGATCTCGGGCAGATCAGGGACGTGGATGCGCTGTCGCGCGCCCTTCTCGATATTCCCGGCGTTGTCGACCACGGACTGTTCATCGGCATCGCCGATGCCGCCTATCTTGCCGGCGCCGGAGGCGTGACCCGCCTCGTTCCGGTGCCCTGACCCTCAGAAGGACCGCGGCGCGTTTCGCTCACGGCGACCGCCTCTTGTCATGGAGTTTTCGATGTTTTCGACCCTTCGTCACCATTTGACATCCGCAGCCTCCGCGCTGTTCCTGCTGGCGGCCGTTGCCGTGCCGGCGACGGCGCAGGAATCCATTTCCGAGGAGCATATCGCCGCCGCGCGCGAGACCGTTCTCGCCGCCAATGCGATCCGCGCGTTCGACAATGTGCTGCCGCTGATGGCCGACCGCACCCGCACGCTCTTCATCCAGAGCAACCCGGCCAACACCAGCGAGATCGACGCGGTGGTCAACGAGGTCGCGCTCAAGCTCGCCGAACGCCGCCCCGAGCTGAACCGGGTGGTCTATGAGGTGTGGGCGCGCCGCTTCTCCATCGAGGAGCTGAACCAGCTTGCCGAGTTCTACAAGTCCCCGCTCGGCCAGAAGTACTCCAAGGTCGAGCCCGAGCTGCGGGCGCTGTCGATCGGCGCCGCCAAGCAGTGGGGCGATGCGATTTCCACCGAAATGGTCACGCTGGTGCGCGAGGAGCTGAACAAGCGCCAGGCGCCGGAAGCACAGCCGAAGACGGAATAACGTCCCGGCTTTCCCCGGACAGCGCGAAGGCGCGGGGGGTGCCGGCACGCATGCGTGTTGCGCCCGCGCCCGGACAGGCACACAGCGAGGCATGGCATGAGCGACTTTGAGTATGACCTGTTTGTCATCGGCGGCGGGTCCGGTGGCGTGCGCGCGGCGCGGATTGCCGCCGGCCACGGAGCCAGGGTCGGGATCGCGGAGGAATACCGCTACGGCGGCACCTGTGTGATCCGCGGCTGCGTGCCCAAGAAGCTCTTTGTCTATGCCTCGAAATTCTCCGAGGAGTTCGAGGACGCGGCCGGCTTCGGCTGGGACGTGGGGGAAAGCAGCTTCAACTGGGAGCGGCTGATCGATGCCAAGGACCGCGAGATCGCGCGCCTTGAAAACGTCTATCGCCGCAACCTGGAGCGCTCCGGCGTCGAGATGTTCGATACCCGTGCCGTGCTTGAGGACGCGCATACGGTCCGTCTCCTGTCCGACGAGCGGCGGGTGCGGGCGAAGACCATCCTGATCGCCACCGGCGCGACGCCCAACGTCGATGCGGATCTTCCCGGCGGCGAGCACGTCATCACCTCCAACGAAGCCTTCCACCTGGCGGATTTTCCCAAGCGGGTGGTGGTCGCCGGCGGCGGCTATATCGCCGTGGAATTCGCCGGCATCTTCGCCGGCCTCGGCGCCGAGACGACGCTGATCTACCGGGGCGAGGAGATCCTGCGCGGCTTCGACGACGATCTGCGCAAGGCGCTTCACGAAGAGATGGAAAAGAAAGGCATCAGAGTCCTTTGCGGCGATGTCTTCACCTCGATCGAGAAGCGCGAGGGCGGCGATTACGTCGGCCACACCAAGCTTGGCGAGGCCCTTGAGGCCGACCGCATCATGTTCGCCATCGGCCGTCGGCCGAACACCGCCGGTCTCGGACTGGACGCCGCCGGCGTCGTGACCTCGGCCTCCGGCGCCATTGCCGTCGACGACCAGTCGCGCACCAACGTGCCGTCGATCTATGCGGTGGGCGATGTCACCGACCGGGTCAATCTCACGCCGGTGGCGATCCGCGAGGGGCACGCCTTCGCCGACACGCTGTTCGGTGGCAAGACCTGGAGCGCCGATCACTCGATGATCCCGACGGCGGTGTTCTCCCAGCCGGAGATCGGCACCGTCGGCATGACGCAGGCCGAGGCCGTCGCCAAGCACGGCACCGTCGATGTCTACCGCGCGCATTTCCGTCCGATGAAGCACACGCTCTCCGGCCGCGACGAGAAGATGCTGATGAAGCTTCTGGTCGATCCGGCAAGCGACAAGGTGCTGGGGGTGCATATTCTCGGCCATGATGCCGGCGAACTGGCGCAGGTGCTCGGCGTGGCGATGCGCATGGGCGCGACCAAGGCCGATTTCGACGCCACCATGGCGGTGCATCCCACCGCCGCGGAGGAACTGGTCACCATGCGCGAGCCGACGGAGCGCGTGACCGCCTGATCCGGTCCGGCCTCACGGGTCGGACGGTCGATTGTCTGTTGCGCCTGGGGCGAGGTCTGAAGGATCTGATTCCGGACCTTGCGCCAGGCGTTTGTTTTTTCAGGTGAAGTTTTGATTCAAGTGGCACGGCTGCGTCGACGCTGAGGCGGGGGCTGCCCACGCGGCGCAAGCCGCTCTCCCGTCGGTCCGGATTTCCGCTTATTGACAATATATTGTCATATTGCAAATGTGCTGACATGAAATTAGATCCGCATTCCTCTCGCCCGGACGCATCAGACGGGCATTCGCCGCAAAGCCGGCTCCTCACGCAGGTGATCCTGGAGACCTTTCGCCTCAACGGCGGATTGCTGTCGGCCGGTGATGCGCTGGTCGGCGATCTGGGGCTGACCAGCGCGCGCTGGCAGGTGCTGGGCGCTGTCGCGCTCGAAGGGCGGCCGCTGTCGGTGGCGCAGATCGCCCGGCGCATGGGGCTGTCGCGCCAGGCGGTGCAGCGGGTCGTCAACGATCTTGGCGCCGCCGGTCTCGTCGCCTTGCAGGACAACCCGGATCACAAGCGGGCCCGGCTCGTGGTGATGACGGGCGCGGGGGAGGCCGCCTATGCGGAAGCCGACCGTCGCCAGATCGTCTGGGCGAAGGGGCTGGCCGAGGGCCTTGGCGAGGAGGCGCTGTCCGCCTGCCTCGACGTTTTGCGCCGGCTTTCGGCGCGCTGTGAAGGAGACCGTTGATGACGCATGCCACCCCTTCGACGTCGGCTCCGCGAGGTGCGGGACCGCAGCCGGCCTCGCCGTGCAAACTGGCCCATCGCACGGCCGGCATGCTGGCCTTCGCGATGATCGCGACCTTCTGGCTGTCGACGGCCGTGTCCGAGCTCTTCGGCTCGCCGCAGGCCATCGCCGCGGTGAAACAGGCGATCCTCTATGCGATGGTCGTGCTGATCCCGGCGCTGGCGATCACCGGCGCGAGCGGCTTTTCGCTCGGCAAGGGGCGCGGCGGCGCGCGGCTTGAGGCCAAACGCCGGCGCATGCCGCTGATCGCGGCCAACGGCATCCTCGTTCTCGTGCCGTCCGCGGTGTTTCTGGCGATGAAGGCGCGGGCCGGGGTATTCGACACCGCCTTCTACACGGTCCAGGCGGTGGAGCTTGTCGCCGGCGCGTTCAATCTGGTCCTGATCGGGCGCAACATCGCCGACGGCCTGGCGATCTCTGGCCGCCTGCGCCGCCGTGCGGTCCAGCCCGCGCGCTGATCACGCCCGTGGCGCGCGGCGGCGTCAGCCGTCGCGCAGCGCCTTCAGCACGGCGTCGATTTCACCGTCCGTGTTGTAGGCGTGGACGGAGGCGCGTACCAGTGCGTCAAGGCCGCGTTCCGGCAGGTCGATGCGCGCCGAGGCGGCGGAGGAGACGGAGACGTTGATCCCCGCCCGGGCCAGTCGCGCCTTCGTCTCTGCCGGTGTTTCGCCGTCGACCCGGAAGGTGACGATGCCGCAGCGCCGCGCTCCCTTGTCGTGCACCGCGATGCCGGGAAGCCGCGCCAGCGCTTCGCGCAGGCGCGCGCCAAGCTCTGCGATGCGGCGCTCGAGCCGGTCGGTGCCGATCTCACAGGCAAGCCGGGCGGCGACGCCCAGACCGATCTGGCCCGCGAAGAACCTCTCCCAGTTCTCGAAGCGGTGCGCGCCGGCAACCAGCCGGTAGCCGTTGGCGTCCAGCCAGTCGGTCGATTCCAGGTCGACGAAGGGCGGCTCCAGCGTGTCGACGATCTCGTTTGCGACATAGAGAAACCCGGTGCCGCGCGGCCCGCGCAGGTACTTCCGGCCGGTGCCGGAGAGCATGTGGCAGCCGATCCGCGTCACGTCGAGGTCGATCTGGCCAGCCGACTGGCAGGCGTCCAGCAGATAGAGCAGGCCGTGCCGGCGGGCGATGGCGCCGACGGCCTCAGCCGGATTGACCAGCCCGCCGAAGGTCGGAACATGGGTCAGTGCAATCAGTCGCGTGCGCGGGGTGATGGCGGCTTCCAGCGCCGCGAGATCGATCTGCCCGCTGGCGTCATCGTCGATCAGGTCGATCTCGATGCCGGCGCGCGTCTTCAGCTGCAACATCGCGACATAGTTGGAGACATATTCCGCGCGGCCGGTGATCACCCGGTCCCCGGGCTTGAAGGGGATCGCGTAGAATGCCATGTCCCAGGCGCGGGTGGCGTTTTCGATATAGGCGATTTCCTGCGGGCGCGCTCCGAGAAGGGCGGCGATGGCGGGATGGAAATCCGCGACCTTCGCTTCGGCCCGTTCCGCCGCCTCATAGCCGCCGATGGTCGCCTCCAGGTCGAGATGGCCCTTCACCGCGTCGAGAACGGGCGCGGGCATCAGTCCCGCGCCGGCATTGTTGAAGTGGATGCGGGTTTCGCATCCTGGCGTCGCGGCCCTGAGCGCGGCCGTATCCGCTTCGCTCCAGGGGCGCGGGGTTGGCGGTGCGCTGGTCATGACTGAAACTATCCTTTAGGTGGAAACGGCAGGGTCTGCGGATGCGCCCTGCACGGGAATGAGGTGAGACACGCAATGCAGATTACCTATTTCGGCTATGGATCGCTGGTCAACACCCGCACGCTCGGTCCGCAGGCGTCGGCGGTCGCGGGAACGCTCGACGGCTGGCGGCGGGAGTGGCGCGCCTGGTGGCGGGCCGACGGCAGCGCCGAGCGGCCGGGCAATTGCACGCTGACGGTGCGGCGCGATCCGCAGAGCGCGATCCAGGGTGTGATGGTCAGCGAACCGGCGGAGCGGCTTGCTGTGCTCGATGCGCGCGAGAAGCGCTATGTGCGTGTCACCGACGGCATCGCCGGTGCCTTTCGCTGCGATCCGCGCGGCAAGCCGGCGCCGGAAGGCGCGTTCCTCTATGAGGCCGATGCCGAAATCCGCCACTGGGGTGACGACGATCACCCGATCCTGCAAAGCTATGTCGACTGCGTGATGGCGGGCTTCCACGCCTTTTGGGGCGACGAGGGCGTGCGCCGCTTCATCGCCACGACCGACGGCTGGCATGCGCCGATGCTCGCCGACCGGACGGCGCCGCGCTATCCGCGCGCGCTGGAGATCGATGCCGACCTTCTGGCGTTTTTCGACGATCTGCTGGCCGAAAAGGGCGTGCGCTACATCCGTCCGTGAGGGCGTTTGGCATCGCCGGGACGGGCGGATGCCCTGGCGCGTGTTGAATCCGAACGGTTTTTCGCAATGATGGGGCGCTTGCCGTCCGGCCGATTCTGACATCTGCGGCCGGTCGTGCCGATACGGGGCAGGACCGTCGCAGCCTGGCACCACGGAGTGTACGCCGACCGACGCAAAGAGAGGACGGCACGTGAAACGACCCATCAGTTTCGAGGCCTTCAGCCTGGGCGATGTCGGCGCGGTCCTGCGCGTTTCCGCCGGGATCGTGCTTGTCTTCGTGATCGCGACCAGCCTGGCGCCGGACACCGTCCAGCGCGTTTCCCAGGACCTGCTGCATGCGACAGCGACGAATGTCGGCTGGCTGTATCTTCTGGTCACCACCGGGTTCGTTGTCTTCGTTCTCGTCCTGGCGCTGTCGCGGATGGGGAGCATCCGGCTCGGCCCGGCGGATGCGCCGCCCGAATTCTCCTTTCCAAGCTGGCTGGCGATGATCTTTTCCGGCGGCATGGGCGTCGGTCTGGTGTTCTGGGGCGTTGCCGAGCCGATGATGCATTTCAACGACCCGCCGCTCGGCGAGGGACTGGCCCGCACCGCCGAGGCCGCGCAGACCGGCATGCGCTACGCCTTCTTCCACTGGGGCCTGCACCAGTGGGCGAATTTCGCCCTTGTCGGGCTTGCGATTGCCTATGTCCGCTTCCGGCATGACAGTCACGGCCTGATCAGCGAGACGCTTCGTCCGCTCATCGGCGACCGCGTGGATGGTGGCTGGGGCAAGGCCATCGACGTGCTGACCGTGGTCTCGACCGTCTTCGGCGTTGCGACGACGCTCGGGCTCGGCGCGCTGCAGATCAACAGCGGTATCGCGCGGCTGGCAGGCGTCCCTTTCGGCTTCCCGGCGCAGCTGGTCATCATCGCCGTGGTCGGCGGACTGTTCATGCTTTCGGCCATGACCCCGCTCGACCGGGGTGTGAAGCTTCTGAGCAACGCCAACATGCTGCTGGCGGGTGGCCTTCTGGGGTTTGTGCTGTTCGTCGGGCCGGCTCCCTTCATCTTCGGCGTGATGACGCAGACCATCGGCGAATACCTCGGCACCGTCCTGCAGATGAGCCTGGTGACCTCGCCCTATTCCAACGGCGAATGGGTCGAGCAATGGACGCTGTTCTACTGGGCCTGGGGGTTGAGCTGGGCGCCCTTCGTCGGCAGTTTCATCGCGCGGATCTCGCGCGGGCGGACGATCCGCGAGTTCGTGCTGGGTGTGATGATCGTGCCGGTCGCGCTCAGCATGCTGTGGTTCTCCACCTTCGGCGGCGCCGCCATCCATGTGGAACTGTTCGGGCAGGGGGGCATTGCCGACGCAGTTTCCATGGAAGTGTCCGCCGGGCTCTACGCGCTGCTCGATCAATTCCCGGGAAGCGACGTGCTGACCCTGGCGTCCATTGCGCTGGTCGGCATGTTCCTCGTGACATCGGCAGATTCCGCGACCTTCGTCCTCGGCATGTTCACCTCGAAGGGCGTGCTCAATCCGACGCGGGCGGTGCGTCTGCTGTGGGGGACGCTGCAGTTGCTGATGGTGGTGGTGCTGTTGCTCACCGGCGGACTGGAGAGCCTGCAGACGGCCTCCATCGTCGCGGCGTTTCCCTTCATGCTGCTGATGATCCTGATCGCGGTGTCGCTTTATCGCGACCTCGCGCAGGAACTGGCGATGCGCGACGAGAAGGAACGCAAGCTCGCCTTGCGCATCGACCGCTGGCTGCTGCGTGAATCCGAGCGCGAGGCGGCGGAAAAGGCCGAGGCTGAAATCCACCCGACCGTTCCGGAAGAAGGCCCCTGCAAGCCCGCGCCGGGCGGCGATGACAGGTCGGTCGGCTAGGAGCGGGGGGCTCTGGCGATTATGCGGTGCGTGCATCGTGCATGTGTCCATGCCATACCTTTGGAGAGACCCTTGTGGCACTTATGAGGAGGCCACTCGAAGGCACTCGTTAGTGTGCCTTCCTTGGTACTCATCAGGGTACGCGTTGCTGGACATTCATTCTGTACCATACTATGATACATATATGCGTTGATAAGACATGATCCTTGGATACCGTGATCGACTTACCGAGCAGATAGCCAACGGGACCATCCGGAAGGGCTTTCCGAAGGAGTTGGTGAGGCGAGCGTAAAAGAAACTCGCAGCGATGAACGCTGCGGTCATGCTCAGGGACCTTCGTTTTCCGCCGGGAAATAAGCTTCACGAGTTAACCGGAGACCGTGCTGGACAGCACGCCATCAGCATCAACGCTCAGTGGCGGATCTGCTTCGTTTGGACGGAGGAAGGGCCGGATCAGGTCGAGATTTGCGACTATCACTAGGCAGGAGCCTAAATCATGACAGTTCATGTTCCCGCGTTTCACCCTGGCGAGATCCTGGAGGAATTGTATCTCGAGCCGCTGGGCATGAGCGCTGGCAAGCTAGCAAAGATCCTTGGTGTGCCGCGCACGCGGATTGAGCGGCTGGTCAAGGGCGAGACCGATATGAGCGTCGATACGGCAGCTCGGCTCGCGCGGGCCTTCAGCACGACCGGGGAATACTGGCTGAACCTTCAAAGCGCCTACAATCTTCAGAAACTGGAAGCGTCGGAAACCGAGCGGGCCGAGCTCGATGCGATCACGCCCATCGACATCACTGGCGGCACGGAGCCCGTGCCGGCACGTCGGGTCGCCTGATCACCACGCAAACCTTTGTCGATTGAAAAAGGCCGGCGGGGATTGCTCCTCGCCGGCCTTTTTCATGACGTCGTGCGGACCGCCGTTACTCGGCCGCCTGCGGCAGGTCGTCCCGGTTGCCGTGCTTTTGCCCGTCTTTCTCCGCTGCCGGCTTCTTGCCGATCGGCGTGACGTTTGCCGGGGCAGGAGCCGGGGACACCCGGGTGCCGAAGGCTGCGTCCGCCGGCGTCGGCTGCATCTGCGGTCCCGATGGGGCCGCAGCGACCGCCTCGGCGGGAGCGTCCGCATCGCTCTTTGACGCGCGGCGCTCGGTGAAGAGACGCATCCACACGGTCGGCACCGCCAGCATCGTCGGGATCATGATCAGAGTCAGGATCGTGGAGAACCCGAGGCCGAAGATGATCGCCGTCGACAGCTGCACCCACCACACGGCGGTGATCGACCCCTTCTCGATGACCCGGTTGAAGAAGTCGAAATTGACCATCGTCATCATCGGGATCAGGCCGGCGATGGTGGTGGTCGTGGTCAGGAGCACCGGACGGATGCGCTGGGCCGAGGTCTTCAGGATCGCCTCGACCGGCTCGATGCCGTCGTCGCGGAAGCGGTTGTAGGTGTCGATCAGCACGATGGCGTTGTTGACGACGATGCCGGCGAGCGCGACGACGCCGGTGCCGGTCATGATGATGGAGAATTTCTGCCCCATCAGCGCCATGCCGAGCAGCACGCCGAAGACCGACATGATCACCGTCGAGAGCGTCAGGATGGTCTGGTAGAAGCTGTTGAACTGGGTCACCAGGATGATGAACATCAGGAACAGCGAGCCGATCATCGCCTTTTGCAGGAACTCGCCGGACTCCTTCTGGTCCTCGTCCGCGCCGCGGAACTTGAGGAAGACATTGTCCGGGAAGGTCTGGCTGTCGAGCCAGGCCTGAAGCTCCTTCACCTTGTCGTCTCCCGTCGCCGGACGCGTCAGTCCGTCAGCGGTGGTGATCGTCGCCGTGCTCGCGACATTGGCCTTCACGTCCATGGCGTAGAGCCCGTCGCGGCGGGTGATCGAGGTCACCTTCTGCTGCGGCTGGCGGTCGATGAAGTTCGACAGCGGCACCTGGCCGAGGTCGGTTTGCAGACGCAGGCTGTCGAAGCGGTCGAGCGTGCGCTCGGATTCCGGCAGGCGCACCCGGATATCGACCTCGTCCTCGGAATCGTCCGGCCGGTACTTGCCGATCAGCACACCATTGGTGACGAGCTGGACCATCGCGCCGACAGAGCCGATGCCGGCCTGGAACCGCCCGGCCTGTTCGCGGTCGATGGTGATCTGCCATTCGATGCCGGGCAGCGGGCGGCTGTCCTCGCGGTCCTGCAGCCCGTCCATGCCGTCGATATGGTCGCGCACGCGCGTCACCGCCGCCACCACGTCGTCGTAGCTCGTCGAGGTGATCTGCAGGTTGACGTCCTTGCCCGTCGGCGGGCCGCCCTCGATCTTGCGGACCTCGACCTTGATCCCGGGCAGCATGGCCGTACGCTCGCGGATCTCGGCGAAAATGTCTTCCGCCTTGCGCCGGCAGCAATAGTCGGCGAGTTCGATGTTCAGCTCGCCGATCACGTCGGCGGGCTTGTCCTGGACACCGCCCAGCATGTCGCCGCCGCCACCGCCGCCGCCGGCGGTCGCGTTCATCACCACGTTGTCGATGCCGGGCACGGTGAGCACCACCGCCTCCACATCGTCGACGAGGTCGAGCGCCTCGCGCACCGAGAAGTTGCCGCGTCCCGACACCAGGATCACGGCGGCCTCCGGCTCTTCGTCGACGAAGAATTCGACCCCTTGCATGTTCTGCTGGAAGAAGACCGTGATGCCGCCGGCGATGGCGACGACCGCGACAAGGGTCACCACGTTGCCAAGCGCCGTGCCGGCGGCAAAGCTCAGGAAGCGGACATAGACGCCGGTCGCGCCCGTGACCTTCTTGGGATCGAAATGCGCGTCGGCGGAGAGCTGCTGCGCGGTCTCGCGTTCCTTTTCGGCCAGCCGGTCGGCGCGGGCCCGCGAGCGTGCCACCACCGGCTTGAACAGGCGGAAGGAGAGGGCTCCAATGCCAAGGCCGGCGGCGACGCCGAGCGGGATGAGCATCGTTTGCGAAAGCCCGACGGGAAGGAGCGCGACCGCAAAGGCGACCGCGAGTCCGACCATGCCAGCCAGAATGCCTGCGGCGTGGCGTCCCGACCAGGAAATCGCGCCCGACAGCACCGCGCCGGTGACCGGCAGGAAGACGAGCGCCGTCAAAAGCGAGGCGGACAGCACGATCACCACCATGATCGGCAGATAGCTCATGAACTCGCCCGCAACGCCCGGCCACAGGAGCATCGGCAGGAAGGCGGCAAGCGTCGTCGCCGTGGAGGAGACGATCGGCCAGAACATCAGCCTGGAGGCGCGGATATAGGCCTCCTGCGCCGCCATGCCTTCGGCGATCTTGCGGTCGGCGTATTCCACCATGACGATGGCGCCGTCGACCAGCATGCCGACGGTCAGCACCAGGCCGAACATCACCATGGTGTTCACGGTCATGCCGATGGTGGAGAGGATCAGGAAGCCGATCATGAAGGAGGTCGGGATCGAGATGCCGACGAGCAGCGCGGATTTCGGCCCCAGCGCCCAGATGACCAGGATCATCACCAGGAAGATCGCCGTCATGATCGAGGATTCCAGCGAGCCCAGGATCTCGAAGATGTTTTCCGACTTGTCGAGCAGATAGTCGACGCGGACCGCATCCGGCCAGTCGGCCGTGGCGGTTTCCACGACCTGGCGCACGGCGGCGTTGTTCTCGATGATGTTGGTGCCCTTGCGCTTCACCACGTTGATGGTGATCGCCGGTTTGCCGTTGACGCGGGTGAAGCTAGTGGGATCCTTGAAGGTACGCTTGATCTCGCCGATGTCGCCCAGCGTGACGACGCCTTCGCCCGACTGCTTGATCGGCAGGGAATAGACGTCCTCGGCGGTTTCGACGAGGCCGGGCACCTTGACGTTGAAGCGGCCCTGGCCGTTGTCGAGGAAGCCGGCCGGCACCAGCTGGTTGTTCTGCGACAGCGAGGTGAGCAGTTCCTGCTGGGTGACGCGGTAGGATTCCAGCTTCATGGAATCGATCACCACCTCGAGCATTTCCTCGCGGTGGCCGGACAGCTCCGCCTCCAGAACGGTCGGCACCGCCTCGATCTGGTCCTTCAGCCGGCGCGCGTGCTGATAGAGCGTGCGTTCGGGAACCGAACCCGACAGGGCGACGTAGATCGTCGGCTGCAGCGCGAAATTCGTTTCCGAAATCGTCGGCTCTTCGGCCTCGGCGGGAAGCTTGGCCTTGGCCTGGTCGACCTTGTCGCGGACGTCGGCCAGCGCCTTGTCCTTGTCGAAGGAGATGTCGAACTCGAGGATGACGCCGAGATGGCTCTCGGCGGAAATCGTGGTGATCTCCTTCAGCCCGTCTAGGCCGCGCAGCGCGGTCTCCATCGGGCGCGCCAGCAGGCGCTCGGCGTCTTCCGGCGAAATCCCCTGCTGGGTCACCGAGACATAGAACACCGGGATGTCGATGTCCGGGTCGGCTTCCTTGGGGATCGCGACATAGGCGAGAATGCCTGCGATCGCCATCACCATCATCAGGGTGAGAACGGTGCGGGGCCGGCGCAGGACGCCTTCGAGCATGTCGATCATTTCGGCGCCTCCGCCATCTGCCGCACCGGGTCGACGGTCTGGCCTTCGGTTACATAGTCCTGCCCGGCGGTGATCACCGCCAGCCGGTCCGGCAGCCCGGACACCCAGATGCCTTCCGTGTCGCCGCCCAGGATCGTCACGGGATAGAAGGCGACCGTGTTGTCGTCGGAAACCGCGCGCACGCCGACGCTGCCGGCATCATCCAGCGTCAGGATCCCGGAACTCAGCCGGTGGGCCTTTTGCAGGGCGAGCGGCACGCGGGCCGTGGCGGTGATGCCGTCGCGCACGGCGCCGTCGGGATTGGCGATCTCGATTTCCACCCGGAAGGTGCGGGTGGCATCGTCGGAGGCGGGCGCGATGTAACGGATGGCGCCGTTGACGGTCTCGCCGGTGACCAGCTCCACCTCTGCCGCCTGTCCGAGCTTCAGCTTTCCGACATCGCGTTCCGACACCTGGCCGATGGCGAGGATCGGGTCGGCATCAATCAGCGTGGCGCAGACCTGGCCGGTGGAGAGGATGGTTCCGGTCTCGGCCATCGGGCTTTCCACCACGCCGCCGATCGGGGCTGTGATGACGGTGCGCGACAGCTCCAGCTGCTGTTCCTCAAGCATGGCGGCGGCGGCATCCATGGCCGCCTTGAGCGCTGCCACGCGCGTCTGCGCCGCAAAGCCCTTGTCCTGCAGCTGTGTCGCCGCCGAATGGTCGAGCCGGGCCTGGGCCAGGCGCGCTTCTGCCTCCAGCACCTTGGCCTGTCGCGCGCCCTTGTCGAGCACGCAGAGCACGTCGCCGCGCTCCACCCGGTGCCCTTCGGTGACGCGTCGCTCCGCCACCCGTCCGCTGGTTTCCGCCCGCACGGCGACGGCGGCATCGGCCTCGGTGCGGCCCCGGATCACCAGAACGGAGCTGCGCTGCTGCGCCTCTATGTCCCTGACGGCGACGCGAAAGGGCGTTGCGTCCTGCGCGCTGCTGCGTTCCGCCGGGGGCGGCGTTGCGTTTTCGGCGTCGGCGCGCCCGCCCTCGATGTAGGTGCCGGTCCACATCCAGCCGGCAACGCCGGCGGTGATCGCCACCGCGAGAATGTGGGAAAAGCGGATCGTCATGACCTGAAGTCTCCGGGTCGTTCTCTATTCGGCCGCAGCGGGGAGGGCTGAGGCCGAAGCAGGGTCGAGGGTCTCGATGCGGGCGCGGTTCGCGGTCAGGAAGGCAATGTCCTGGCGAATGCAATGGCGTCCGTAGTCGAGAATGAAATTGGTCGGTTCATGGGCGCATTCCTGCGCGATGCCGTCGAGTTTGGCGAGTTCGTCATGCAGGTTCTGCAGCCGGTGGTCGATCGCCGCGCGAATGGTGTCGGCGCCGACGAGATCGGCGCACATGGCAACCAGCAGGAACGGTGAGCGGAAGGTATCTGGGCCGGGCGTCTCGCTCAGCGCGTCGATGAAGGCGGCGCGGCCGGCCTCGGTAATCGAATAGATCTTGCGCGACGGCTTGCCGCTTTGCGCTTCCTCGCGCACCGTCACCAGGCCGTCGGCCTCAAGGCGGGCAAGTGCGGGATAGATCGAGCCGAAGCTGGCGTCGACGAAATAGCTGTAGCGGCCCTCGGTGGAAAGCTTGCGGATCTCGTAGCCGGTCGCGTCACCAAAGCTGAGGATCGCGAGACACAGGGTCCGTACGCTCATGAGGTGTCGTCCTTTCCGGGGCTGTCCCCGCATTCGGGCGCCCGCACCCTGTTCGTTGCGCCGCGCTCCGCATCTGCGTCGCGCCACACGGCTATTGGGCGTGCAAGCTCTGCAATATTCGCAAGTCGTTATATATCGAGCCGATATACTGCCGTCTTATATATACCCCTGCGGGAATGGCGCAAGACCCAGCGTAAATTTTCAGGCGGAACTTGAAGTCGGGGAGGGCGGGGGCAAATAGACCGGTAGCGGGAAGCGGGACGGGCGCGTCCTTGCGAGGGCGGTCTGCGCCAAAGGGCCGCGTGGACTCCTGACCCGTCTCGGCTACAGTTTTGTGAAACGGTCCGGGCGGCGATACGCTCGGGCCCGGCAGGCGGAGAAAACCGATGGCGAATGACGAAACCGGTCGAGACGCACCGGCAGACGCTGCCGAGAGCACGGCGCCCGGCGGCCTGCGCGGTCTTTGGGCCTCTCCCTTCTTTCGGCTTCTGGCGATCAACTGGCTGATCGGCGCCTTCGTCTCGGTGATGGTGCTCGGCGGCCTGATGGTTTTCGACACGGCGAACCTGCGCAGCCTCATTCTCAATTCCGAGGATCCGGTCCTGCCGATGGTCGTGCTGCTCTTCGGGCTGATGATCACGCTGTGTTCGGCGGCGATGGGCGCCGCGGTCATGGCGCTGCCCGGCGAGGATCGCGGCGACAGCGGCGGCACGGGCGGCACGCGCGCGCGGATCGACGACGGATTTGCCGGCCTGTCCGGGCTCCGGCCCGCGCTTCAGCCGGTGCGGGTGCGCGCGCGTTAACGCTCCCGGTCGTGGGAATGTCTTGCATCGCAGCCGGGTTTTGGGTTTCTTCGCAACAGCATGCGTAGGCTCCCGCCGGGGGCGAACACGGGACCCATTTCCATGAGCGACACCTATCCGCGCGATCTGATCGGCTACGGACGCGAGACGCCCGACCCGCAATGGCCGAATGGTGCCAAGGTCGCGGTTCAGTTCGTCCTCAACTACGAAGAGGGCGGCGAGAACTGCATCCTGCATGGCGACACGCACTCCGAGGCCTTCCTGTCGGAGATCGTCGGGGCGGCGGCCTGGACGCGCCAGCGCCACATGAACATGGAATCGATCTACGAATACGGCTCGCGCGCCGGCTTCTGGCGGCTGTGGCGGATGTTCACGAGCCGCGCCATGCCGCTCACCGTCTATGGCGTCGCCACCGCGCTGCAGCGCAACCCGGATGCGGTCGAGGCCATGAACGAGGCCGGCTGGGAGATCGCCTCGCACGGCCTCAAGTGGATCGAATACAAGGATTTCTCGCGCGATGACGAACGCCGTCACATGGAAGAGGCGATCCGCATCCACGAGGAGGTGACCGGCTCGCGTCCGCTCGGCTGGTACACGGGCCGTTCGTCGGAGCACACCCGCGATCTGGTCATGGAGGAGGGCGGCTTCCTCTATGATTCCGACAGCTATGCCGACGATCTGCCCTATTGGGTGGAGGGGCCGTCGGCGCCGCATCTGGTCATTCCCTATACGTTGGACGCCAACGACATGCGCTTTGCCACGTCGCAGGGCTTCAACTCGGGCGACCAGTTCTTCACCTATCTCAAGGACACATTCGACACGCTCTATGCCGAAGGTGTCGCCGGCGCGCCGAAAATGATGTCCGTCGGCCTGCATTGCCGCCTCGTCGGGCGTCCGGGACGCGCGGCGGCGCTGGCGCGCTTCCTCGACTATGTTGCCTCTCACGAGGACGCCTGGGTCGCACGCCGCATCGACATCGCCTGGCACTGGCATGCCCATCACGCCGGCTGAGGCGGGCGTGTCTCACGACAGAAAAGATCCCGACGCCTGTGTCGCGGCGCTTGTCGAGCGGCTGCAGGCGACGCAGCCGTTGCGTGTCTGGTCGCTGATCGTCACGATTTTCGGCGATATGGTCGCGCCGCGCGGCGGCGAGGTCTGGGCCGGGACGCTTTCCGATCTGCTTTCCGAAATGCGTATCGACGCGGCTGCGGTGCGCGCCGCGCTCTCTCGACTTGCCCGAGACGGCTGGGTCGACCGGATGAAGGTCGGACGGCTCAGCTACTACCGGCTTTCGGCGCAGGGGCAAAAAGTCTTCGTGCCGGCGCTTGCGCGCGTCTACCGGCTGAGCGGCGACGCGCGGGCCGCCGCCGCCTTGCGCATCGTGGTGCTTCCCGAGGGCGAGGACCGTGGCGCGCTTCGCGACGGCGCGTTGAAGTCGGGCTACGGCGCGCTGGGCCCGACGGTGCTCCTCGGCACCTCCGCCAGCCCGCCGCTGGAGGGGCCGGGCGCGGACCGTTGCACCCACCTTGCCGCCGAGGTGATCGGCGGATCGGCGGCCGATCTTGCGGCACGCGCCTTCGACCTGCCGCCGCTCGCCGAGCGCTACCGGCGGTTCATCTTGGCCTTTTCGCCCCTCGATGCCGCCCTTGCCGCGGGCGGTGCCCCGTCGGGTGCCGCCGCGATGGTCGCCCGTACGCTGCTCATTCACGATTATCGCCGACTGATCCTGCGCGATCCGATGCTCGCCGCAGACCTGCTGCCGCCCGACTGGCCGGGCGCCGAGGCCAACGCGCTGACCGCCCGGCTTTACGCCGCGCTGCGCCCCGGCGCGGAGCGCTGGATTGCCGAAAACGGCCGGTCCAGCAGCGGTGACCTGCCGGCCCGGGCCGCCGGGGACAGCGCCCGTTTTTCCTCTTAGTTTCGTGATTTCAGAGACTTGCCGCAGCGCATCCTATTATGTGACAAAAAATGCTTGAAGCTGGAAATATTCGTCACGTATAGTCCGTGCATGCCGGCGCGGAACGGGATGGATCCGCGCGTCTTTTTCCGGAAACGGACGACGGACGGTTCGAGGAGGTTTCAGCGGATGTATACCCAGGCACTCAATGCGCGCGACACCGAGGCAGGCGCCGTCGAGGACGCGGATCGCGTCGCGGCGTTCCAGGCGCGGGTGGATGCGGAAGAGAAGATCGAGCCGAACGACTGGATGCCGGAGGGCTACCGCAAGACGCTGGTGCGCCAGATCTCGCAGCACGCCCATTCCGAGATCGTCGGCATGCTGCCGGAGGGCAACTGGATTTCCCGCGCGCCGACCCTGAAGCGCAAGGCGGCGCTTCTTGCCAAGGTGCAGGACGAGGGCGGCCACGGGCTTTATCTCTATTCCGCCGCCGAGACGCTGGGCGTGTCGCGCGAGGAGCTGACCGAGCAGCTTCTCTCCGGCAAGGCGAAATATTCCTCGATCTTCAACTACCCGACGCTGACCTGGGCCGATATCGGCGCCATCGGCTGGCTGGTCGACGGCGCGGCGATCATGAACCAGATCCCGCTGTGCCGCTGCTCCTTCGGGCCCTATTCGCGCGCGATGATCCGCGTCTGCAAGGAAGAGAGCTTCCACCAGCGCCAGGGCTACGAGCTGCTGCTGGAGATGGTCCGCTCGTCGGAAGAGCAGAAGGAGATGGTCCAGGACGCGCTGAACCGCTGGTGGTGGCCGTCGCTGATGATGTTCGGCCCCTCCGACACCGACAGCCAGCATTCCGCCCAGTCGATGGCCTGGAAGATCAAGCGCTTCACCAACGACGAGCTGCGCCAGAAGTTCGTCGACGCGACGGTGCCGCAGGCGCATTACCTCGGCCTGACCATTCCCGACGACAAGCTCTCCTTCAACGAGGCGACCGGCCACTGGGAGTTCGGCGAGATCGACTGGGACGAGTTCATGCGGGTGATCGCCGGCAACGGGCCGTGCAACCGCGAGCGGCTCGCCGCGCGCAAGAAGGCGCATGCGGACGGCGCCTGGGTGCGCGAGGCGGCGCTTGCCTATTCGAGGAAGCGGGCCGACCGCCGCGAGGCCGCACGCCACGCGGCCGAGTGAGCCGCCGGAAGAGATGCCTGAGGGAGAGACGAACATGACCGAGAAAACCACACCGCTTTGGGAAGTCTTCATCCGTTCGCGCACCGGCATGGCGCATCGCCATTGCGGCTCCGTGCATGCGGCTGACGCGGAAATGGCGCTGCAGGCGGCGCGCGACGTCTACACGCGGCGCGGCGAGGGCCTGTCGATCTGGGTGGTGCCGTCCTCCGAGATCATTGCCTCCGATCCGGCGCAGAAGGACGAGTTGTTCGAGCCGACCGCCTCCAAGATCTACCGTCATCCGACCTTCTACGAGATCCCCGAAGAAGTCGGAAACATGTGAGCGGCGGGAGAGACGCGATGACCAGCGACCTTTTCACCTACACGCTTCGCCTTGCCGACGATGCGGCCATCCTCGGCCAGCGGCTCGGCGAATGGTGCGGCCATGCGCCGACCCTTGAAGAAGACATCGGCCTTGCCAATGTCGCGCTCGACCACATCGGCCAAGCGCGCAACCTTTACTCTTATGCCGGCGAGGTCGAGGGCGCGGGCCGCGACGAGGACCAGCTCTGCTTCCTGCGCAAGGAGCGCGAGTTCGGCAACTGCCTGCTGGTGGAACAGCCGAACGGCGATTTCGCGCAGACCATCGCGCGCCAGCTGTTCTTCTCCGCCTTCATGCTGCCGTTCTGGCGCAAGCTGACCGGCTCCAGGGACGAGACGCTCGCCGCCATCGCCGCCAAGGCGGAGAAGGAAGCGGCCTATCACCTGCGCCATTCCGGTGAATGGACGATCCGCCTTGGCGACGGCACGGCGGAAAGCCGCGCTCGCATGCAGGACGCCATCGATCTTCTGTGGCCGTACACGGGCGAGCTTTTCGAGGTCGACGGCGTGGTGGAACGTCTGGTGGCGGACGGCATTGCCGTCGACCCCGAGACCATCCGCGACGAATGGCACGCGACCTTGCGCCGGGTGTGCGACGATGCGACGCTGACGCTGCCGCCCGTGGGCTGGATGCAGTCGGGCGGACGCTCGGGCCGGCATTCGGAGAGCTTCGGGCATCTGCTTTCCGAGATGCAGTACATGCAGCGCGCCTATCCCGGGATGCGGTGGTGACCATGGCCACCGATCAGCGGATCGCCGCCATCGACACCGCTGCGGCCCGCATGCGTGCCTGGGAGATCGCGGCCGAGGTGCCGGACCCCGAGGTTCCGGTGCTGACCATCGGCGATCTCGGCGTGTTGCGCGACGTGCGGCTGATGGAGGACGGCGCGGTCGAGGTCGACATCACGCCGACCTACACCGGTTGTCCGGCCATGTCGGTCTTCACCATGGACATCGAGACCGCGCTGCTGAAGGCCGGTTTCCCGTCCGTGCGCATCAAGACCGTGCTGTCGCCGGCCTGGACCACCGACTGGCTGAGCGACGAGGCGCGCGAGAAGCTGCGCGCCTATGGCATCGCGCCGCCGGCCGGCAAGGCCTCGCGCCGGGCGCTCTTCGGCGACGACGAGGTCGCCTGTCCGCGCTGCGGCTCGCTTGCCACCGAAAAGGTCTCGGAGTTCGGCTCCACCGCCTGCAAGGCGCTGTGGCGTTGCACCGCCTGCGCCGAGCCCTTCGACTATTTCAAGTGTCACTGATCGAAATCTGACAGCAAATTCCGGCGCGGATCGCCGGTTGTGAGGGAGGAACTCCGCATGTCGCCGCGTTTTCATGCGTTGAAGGTCAAGGATGTCCGGCGCGAGACCGCCGAGGCGGTGTCGATCTCCTTCGAGGTGCCGGAGGAGCTGCGCGAGGCCTATCGTTTTTCCGCCGGACAATATCTGACGCTGCGCAGGATGATCGGCGGCGAGGACGTGCGCCGGTCCTATTCGATCTGCGCCGGCGAGGACGACGGCGAGCTGCGCGTCGCGGTGAAGAAGATCGACGGCGGCGTCTTCTCCTCCTTCGCCAACGAGAACGTCAGCCCCGGCGACGAGATCGACGTGATGACGCCCTCGGGGCGCTTCCTTCTGCCGCAACACGAGGGCGGCAAGCGCACTCTGATCGCCATTGCCGCCGGCTCCGGCATCACGCCGGTGCTTGCCATGATCCGCACGGTGCTGACCCGCGAGCCGGAGAGCGAGTTCTATCTCTTCTACGGCAACAAGACCGCGCAGAGCATCATTTTCAAGGAAGAGATCGAGAACCTGAAGGACCTGTTCCCGACACGGCTCGGCGTCTTCCACGTGCTGTCGCGCGAGACGCAGGACGTCGACATGCTGTCGGGCCGCCTCGACGCCGACAAGCTCCAGGTGCTTCTGACCCACGCCGTTCCTGCAAAGGACGCCGACGGGATTTTCCTTTGCGGCCCGGGCGAGATGATCGAGACGGCGACCGGCGCGCTATCCGCGCTCGGCATCGACGAGGGCCGCATCCACCGCGAGTTCTTCACCCCCGCCGACGGCTCCGCGCCCCATGCGCCGAAGCCTGCCCATGACGGGGCCGACACCGACCACGCGGCGACCGCCGAACTCATCATCGACGGCACCCGCGTGAGCGTTCCGGTTGCGGCGGGCGAGACCATCGTCGACGCCGCTATCCGCGCCGGCATCGAGGCGCCATACTCCTGCAAGGGCGGCATGTGCTGCACCTGCCGCGCGAAGGTCGAGAGCGGCGAGGTCGACATGGCGGTGAACTACTCGCTGGAACCCTGGGAAGTCGACGCCGGCTTCGTCCTCACCTGCCAGTCCCGCCCCGTCAGCAAGACGGTGGTCCTCGACTACGACGCGATGTGAGGGGACTGGATGCAGATACGCCGCGGTCCTGACGGATCGCGGCGCCTGCGGATCAATCGGCGGAGCTTACCACTTCCAGGGCTGCAGCGGGTTTTTTACCGCGTTGCCAATCACGCCATTGTCCTTGTTCAGGTCGACGCCCACCAGCTTGCCGACGTCGTTGCGAGCCTTCGGAATGAAACCGCCCTTGCCACCGAACGGGCGTCCCGCGCGCCATTCGTAGGTGTCGATCTGCGCGATCTCCGGACGGCCGATGATGTTGCCGGCAAGCTGGCCCGGAAGGGTGAGGATTTCGACGCCGGTTTGCAGGTGCTTGCCGTCCTCCATTTCCTTCTGCGCGTTGGCGTTGATGTTTTCCTGCTGTGTCTCGAAACGTGCGTTCAGGGCCGCACGCTCCAGATTGCGGGAATCGGAAATCAGGTCGCGGGCGTCGAGGATCCGGTAGGTGCGGTCCTCCCACACGTAGATGAGCGTGTCGACCGGGATGCCGGCTGCCTGCGCCTTTTCAATGCGGGTGTCGATATCCGCAAGTGCGGGATTGAACCGCGCGTCGATATCGGCCCAGCGGGCATTGTAGGCGGCGGTCGCATTCGCGAGTTTTTCGGACGCTTCGGCCTGCGGCAGGAACGAACGCTCCGAGGCCTGGGTGGGCAGGCCAGTCAGGCCGATGCAAAGCAGGGCGGTGCCTGCAAGTGCGGCCGCCTTTTTTACGTTGAAGGTCATGACGGTCCCCTTCTGGGTTGGTGTCTTTCATCAACACGGAAAGGGTAGGACGACCTCGATGAACCCAATCTGAGCGCGCATTTATTCTAAATTCATCTTCTCGTTGATGGGGCGTTGTTCCGGATGCAGCCCCACGCTCCGCCGTCGTCCCGGACCTGATCCGGGACCCATGCGTTCCCGGAACCGTGGCGAGGGCGCGCCGGTGCGTGATGCAGGCGCGGGGACACCCGCTGCCGAAACGGATGCCAATGGACCCCGGCTCGGGGGCCGGGTTGACGGTCGAGGGGGAGGGCGGCTTCGGAGCGCTTCAATTCTCTCGTCGTCGCGGCGCCGTCCATATCTCCACAGATCTCAGCGTTCCGCCGCAGGCAGCCCACTCTCCGAACTCACCCCTCCCACAGCTCCTCGTCGAGGATCCGCGCCGCCTCCAGCCCGCTCAGATAAGCCCCGTGGACGGTGCCGTGGTGGCGGAAGGTGGTGTGTTCGCCGGCGAAGAGCAGCGTCTTTTCGACAGGTAGCGCGAGCGCGTCGAAGTCGTCCGGCTTCGCACCGTAGGCGGCAAAGGAATAGGCGCCGCGCGTGAACGGGTCCTGCGACCAGCGGGTCAGGCGCACGTCTTGTGGATCGGGCACATCGCGTCCGAACATCGTCCTGACCGCATCCATCGCATCCGCCGTCATCTCGGCGTCATGCATCGCCTCCGCTTTCGCTGCATAGGCGCCGACGCTCAGGCCCAAAAGGATGTTTTCCTCCGAGAACGTCCGGTAGTTCAAAAAGTAGTTCCAGCGGCCTTTTTCGCCCGTCATCAAACCGAAATACTGGGTTTCCACCGGCCAGTGCGCATCGTCGAACTTGAGCGCGATCTTGGCGACATTGCCCATCGCCAGACGCGCAAGGCTTGCCCGCATCGCCTGCGGCAGCGGCGGATCGAAGGCGATGGCCTCGGCTTTCAGCACGCCGAGCGGGGCGGTGCAGATGACGAAGTCGGCTTCATAGACGGCATCGCCCGCATGGACGGAAGCCCCGTCGCCGGCTTCGTAGTCGATGGCGTCGACGATCGCTTTGAAGCGGATGTCGAGCCCTTGCGCCAGATGGCGGGGGATCGCGTCATAGCCTTGCGTCAGGATGACATCCGCACCGTCAAAGGCCTCGTCCTCGTCGAAATGGAGCGCGGAGAGCCGTTCAATGGCCGCGCCCGTGTCGAATTCGGTATAGGCGGAAAGCATCCAGCGGGTGAGGGGATCCGTCAGCGCCGATGGATCGAGCAGCCTTATCGCCTCGCTGAGCGGCCGGTCGCGGTCGAAGGTCGCGTCGACGCGAGCGGCGAGCCGCTCCAGCCGCTCCTGCGCGGCGAAGACGTCCACGCGCGACTGGCGGGTGCCGTCCGGCGAAAAGACTTCAAAACTCTCGTCGTCGGTGACGAAGGTCGGGCTACCCGCCGCTTTCGCCAGGTCGCTCACCGGATTGCCGTCGGGGCCATGGATCCAGCCGGCGCCGATCTCGAAAGGCGCGCCCAGCGACCGGTCGGTGTGCACGCGTCCGCCGATCCTGTCGGTGGCTTCCAGCAGGATCACGTCATAGTCGAGCGCGACGAGGTGACGCGCGGCGGCGAGCCCGGCGATGCCGGCACCGATCACGATCACGTCGGCCTCGCGGGTTTGCACCTGCGCCCTCGCCGGCGAGGGGCCGAGCAGCGGCCTTGCCGCAAGGCCCGACAGGGCCGCGGCCGCGCTCCATTTCAGCACGTCCCGGCGGGCCGGGGTGGACAGGTTTTTTCCGCGCGCCATGCTGTTGGTTCCGACCATCCCCCGTTAACGACACGCGAACCATAACGTTTAGTTGAAGATTCAACACTATCCGGCATGGTGCTGGCCAACAACGAAAAGGGACGCTTGATGGCGCGCTGGATGAAGATGCGGGAGAGCAACATTGCCGTGGGGATCTATCTGATCTGCGCGGCGGTGGTGATCGCCTTCAGTGTGTCGAACGCACATGTGCTGATGCGCGCCGGCGGCATCGCCGACGAGGTGCGCGCCGTCGACGAACGCGACCTCGTGCGCAACGAGGTCGCCCGCCAGATCGAGATTCTCGCTCGCGACCAGTCGCAGATTTCCCATTGGGACGAGGCGGTGCGCGCGCTGATCTCCCGGATCGACTGGGAGTTCGTCCGCGAGGAGATGGCCGACTGGCTGTGGGACGATTTCGGCATCCAGACCACCATCGTCGTCGGTCCCGATGACGCCCCGCGGGTGATGGTGTTCGAGGACGACATCCGCACTCTCGCCGAAGCGCAATCACACGTCGACCTGGCCTTCGATCTGATCGTCGCCGCGCGAGAGCTCTATATGGCCAAACGAATGCCGCGTGGAGACCGGTTCACCATTCTCTCGCATCCGGTGCGCTCGCGCGTGCAACTCTATGTCTCCGACTTCCGCATGATCGACGGCGACGTCAACATGATCGTTGCCCAGGCGATCCTTCCCGACGACGAGGAAACCCTTCCCGACGGGCTGCCCAGCGTGCTCCTGACCCTGAAGCCGCTGACCGCCGCCATGATCGCGGAAGCGGGAAACAAGCTCGGGGTCAGCGGTGTCGCGGTGGTGCCGGAGGGCGAGGTTCCGGCCGGCGCGGGGGCCTTGCGCGTCAGCCGGGGCGAGGGCGCGAATGCGCTCTACGCCACCTGGACGCCGTCGCATCCCTCGAGCGTGATCTGGAGCGAGGCGCTACCGGTTCTTGCCGGCGTGGTCGGCCTTGCGATCCTGGCGCTCGGCGCGGTGGCGCTGCTCTATGGCCGCGCCCTGCACCGCATGCAAAAGAGCGAGGCGCGCAATCGCTTCCTTGCCCATCACGACGCCCTGACCGGATTGCCGAACCGGCTCTACTTCGACCGCCTGCTGGAGGACATCCTGAGCCGGGGCGAACAGGACAGCTGCGCGGTGCTGTGCATCGATCTCGACCGCTTCAAGGCGGTCAACGATACCTATGGCCACAGCGCCGGCGATGCCGTTCTGCGCACGGTCGCCTCCCGCATCCTGGCCGCGGTCAAGGGACGGGGGATCGCCGCCCGCGTCGGCGGCGACGAGTTCATCGTGCTGCTTCACGAGGGGCTGGGCCGCGATGCCGTCCGGCTTCTGTGCGACGGCATCGTGGAGAGCATCTGCGCCGAGATTGAAATCGAGGGCGGACATGCGAGCGTCGGCGCCAGCATCGGCGTTGCCTGGTGGCCGGAGGATGCTCGGACCGCCAAGTCGGTGATCCGCAGCGCCGACGAGGCGCTGTACCGGGCCAAGGAAGACGGGCGCGGGCGCGCCTATCTTGCCGACGACGAGGGAGCCGGCGGCCCGGACCTTGAGGGCCGGGGCCCTGAGCAGCAGGACCCTGGGCGCCGGGACCCGGACGAGCGGATCGCGGCCCGGGTCGCGCCTCAAACGCCGAGATAGGCCTCGCGCACCCGGTCGTCGGTGAGCAGCTCCTTGCCGGGGCCGCTCATGGCGATCTCGCCGGTCTCGATCACATAGCCGCGGTCGGCGATGGAAAGTGCCGCAAAGGCGTTCTGCTCCACCAGGAAGATCGTCACGTCGTCGGTGTCGCGCAGCCGCGCGATGATCTCGAACACCTGGTCGACCAGCACCGGCGCCAGCCCCATGGAGGGTTCGTCGAGCAGCAGCAGTTTCGGCCGGCTCATCAGCGCGCGGCCGATGGCGAGCATCTGCTGCTGGCCGCCGGAAAGCCCGCCGGCCGGATTGCGCCGGCGCTCCTTCAGGACCGGAAACAGCCCGTAGACCCGCTCCAGATCCTCCGCGATCTCCTTGTCCTTGCGCAGATAGGCGCCGAGCCGGAGATTGTCCTCGATGGTCAGCGGCGTGAAGATCTGCCGGCCTTCCGGCACCTGGGCGATGCCGGCGCGCACCCGCGCATGCGGGCTGGCCCGGGTGATGTCGGCGCCCTCGAAGGAGACGCGCCCGCCGGTGACCGGCTGGACGCCGGAGAGCGCGCGCAACAGCGTCGTCTTGCCGGCACCATTGCCGCCGACCAGCGCGACGATCTCGCGCGCGCCGACATGCAGCGACAACCCGTGCAGCGCCTCGATGCGGCCATAGGCGGAGGTGAGATCCGCGACGGAGAGGAGGGGGGCTTCAGTTGAGAGCAAGATTCGCCTCCCGCGTGCCATGGGTTCCCAGATAGGCCTCGATCACCTTGGGGTTGGAGCGGATCTCCGCGCCCTTGCCTTCGGCCAGCACGCGGCCCTGGTCGAGCACCAGAACCCGGTCGGAAATCCGCATCACGAGCTTCATGTCGTGTTCCACAAGCACCACCGCCACGCCGTCGTCGGCGATGGTGCGGATCAGCTTCTCGATCTCTTCCGTCTCCACCGGATTGCAGCCGGCGGCTGGTTCGTCGAGCAGCAGCACCTTGGGGTCGGCGGCAAGCGCGCGGGCGATTTCCAGCCGCTTCAAGGCGCCATAGGGCATGGAGGCGGCCGGCGTGTCGGCATAGTCGGCAAGCCCGACGCGCGACAGCAGGGCGTCCGCGATCTCCGCGCTCTCCCGGTTCTGGCGCAGCGTGGAGGGGAGCGCCAGCAGATGGGCGAGGAGCCCGCGGCTTTCTTTCAGGTGGCGGCCGACCATGACGTTCTCGCGTGCCGTCATGCGGAAGAACACCTGCAGGTTCTGGAAGGTGCGCGACAGGCCGCGCTCGGCGAGCCGGTTCGGCTCCAGCGCGGTGACCGCCTCGCCGTCGAGCCGCACCTGGCCGGTCTTGGGCTGGTAGACGCCGGAGACCAGGTTGAACAGCGTGGTCTTGCCCGCGCCGTTGGGGCCGATGATGGAAAACACCTGCCCGGTCTCGGCGGAGAAGGAGACATTGTCGACCGCGCGCACGCCGCCGAAGGCGATGCCGATGTCCTGGACCGAAAGGATGCTCATTTGCGCCTCCGCTGGAAAAGCGCGGCGAGGCTTGGAACGATGCCGCTTCTGAGCACAATCATGATCACCATCATCATCAGGCCGAGCAGCATGTGCTCATATTCGTGGAAGGTGGTGAGGAGTTGCGGCAGCACGACGAGGATCGCCGCGCCCGCCACGGATCCGAGGATCGAGCCCATGCCGCCGACGACCACCATGGTCACCAGCTCGATGGAATGCAGGAAGTTGGCCGTTTCCGGGGTGACGAAGCCGTTGACCAGCGCGAGCGCGGAGCCGGCGACGGAGGCATAGACGGCGGAGATCACGAAGACGCGGACCTTGTAGCGGGCGACGTCGATGCCGGCGACGCGGGCGGCGACCTCGGAATCGTGCAGCGCCCTGAGCGCGCGGCCCGTGGGGCTTGCCACCAGGTTGACCGCGATCCACGCCCCGACGACGAGAAGCCCGCCGGTGATCCAGTACCAGGTTTCGGCGCCGCGCACCCGCCAGCCGAAGAGCGTCATCCGGCTGACCGGCATGCCGTCCGGGCCGCCCGTCAGCCAGGATTCGTTGGAGATCGCCATGGCGATCAGGATGCCGAAGCCGAGCGTCGCGACGGCAAGATAATGACCTTTCAGCTTCAGGATCGGACGGCCGACGGCAAAGGCGATCAGGCCGCAGACGAGGGCGCCGGCAAGGGCCGCAAGCAGGGGGTGCAGCGAAAATTGCGCCGGAAGCACGGCGACCGCATAGGCGCCGAGGCCGAAGAAGCCGGCGTGTCCCAGGCTGACCTGACCGGCATAGCCCATCAGGAGGTTCAGCCCGATCACGGCAATCGCGGAGATCCACACAAGGGCCGCGACCCGCAGGTAGAAGCTGGACGGCAGGGCGAAGGAGAGCGCCACGACCAGCGCGGCGATGACGAGGGGAACCGCGAGGCGGTGGGAGAAAAGGGCCTGCATGGTCACACGCGCTCCACGCTGGCGCGGCCGAACAGGCCGCCGGGCATGACGAAGAGCACGCCGAGGATGACGATGAAGGCGATGGCGTCCTTGTAGGTGGAGGAGAGGTAGCCGGCGCCGAAAGCCTCCAGCAGGCCGACGGCGAGCCCGCCGACGATGGCGCCGAGCGGATTGCCCATGCCGCCGAGCATGGCGGCGGCGAAGCCTTTCAGCGCCAGCAGCGTGCCGATGTCGTAGCTGGTCAGCGTGATCGGCGTCACCAGAATGCCGGCGATGGCGCCGATGGCGGCGGAGACCACGAAGGAGAAGCCGACGACGAAGGAGGTGTTGATGCCGACGAGCCGCGCCGCGAGCCGGTTGGCGGCGGTCGCGAGCACCGCCTTGCCGAGCAGCGTGCGGTTGAAGAAGGCCCAGAGCGCCAAGACGATGATGCCGGCGCCGGCCAGCACCCAGAAGCTTTGCGGCAGGATGGCGGCGCCGCCGAACTGGATCGGCGTGTCGCCGGAAAACGACGGCAGCGAGTGGAACTGCCGGTCGAAGACCACCTGGGCGAGGCCGCGCAGGAAGATCGACGCGCCGATGGTGATGATGATCAGCGTCACCGGCGAGGCGCCGCGCGCCGGCTCGATCGCCAGCCGGTGCAGCGCCAGTCCGACGACCATGGCGGCGGCGATGGCGATGAGTGCGGCGAGTGGCAGCGGTACGCCGGCCGCCGTCAGGAACACGGTCGCCATGCCGCCGATCATGACGAATTCGCCTTGCGCGAAATTCACCACGTCGGAGGCATTGTAGATGATGGTGAAGCCGAGCGCGACCAGCGCGTAGACCGCGCCGACCGTCAGTCCGGAGACACAGAATTGCAGGAATTCGGCCATGGATCCTTGCCGCCAGCTCAGGGGTGCGCGCGTCCGGGATGCGCCGGCGCGATGCGAAAGGGGAAAGGACCCGCCGCGCGAACCGCGCGCGGCGGGCGAAAGCGTCTAGCGGGTTACTCGACCAGGGCCCAGTCGCCGTCCTTGATTTCCAGCATGCGGAAAGCGGAGAGGTCGAGGCCGAGGTGATCGTCGGCCGACATGTTGACGACACCCGCCGTGCCCATGAAGCCGGAGGTCTTCTCGATCTCGTCGCGGATCGCGGCCGGATCTTCCGAGCCCGCGCGCTTCATCGCCTCGACCAGGATCATCAGCCCGTCATAGGCATGGCCGCCGAAGGTCGAGACCGGCTGGCCGGTGGCTTCCTCATAGGCGGTCTTGTAGCCCAGGACGACGGCCTTCTGCGGGTCGCTGTCGGGGAGCTTTTCGGCGACCAGAAGGGCCGAGGCCGGCAGGCGCACGCCCTCCGCCGCATCGCCGGCAAGGTCGATGAACGACTTGGAGGCGACGCCGTGGCTCTGGTAGAGCGGCACGTCGATGCCGAGCTGACGATAGTTGCGCGTGACGATGGCCGGTCCCTGGCCGAAGCCCGGATTGATCACCGCCTGCAGGCCCTCAGCCGACTTGATGTTGGTCAGCTGCGGCGTCATGTCGGAGTCCTTCGGCCCGTAGGTCTCGTCCGCGACGATCTCGATGCCGTAGCTGCCGACCACGTCGAGGCACTGGTCGCGCATCGACTTGCCGAAGCCGCCGGTGCCCGAGATCATGCCGATCTTGGCGATTCCGCGGGCCTTCATGTCGGTGAAGATCTTCTCGCAGGCCATGCGGTCGGTGTGCGGCGTCTTGAAGGTGAACTCCTTCACCGGATCGATGATCACCACGGCGCCGGCAAGCGAGATGAAGGGAATGCCGGCATCCTCGAAGACCGGAACCATCGCCATCGTGGCGCCGGTGGTGGAACCGCCGACCATGGCAACGATGCCGTCGTCTTCCACCAGGCGGGTGGCGAAGGTGCGGGCGTTGTTGGCGTTGCCGCCGTCGTCATAGACGATCAGCTCGAGCTGCTTGCCGTTGACGCCGCCGTCCTTGTTGATCTTGTCGACATAGAGCTCGAGCGTCTTGGCTTCCGGATCGCCCAGGAAGGACGCGGGGCCGGTGACGGCGAGCGAGGCGCCGATCTTGATCGTCTCGGCGGCGGTTGCGGTGCCGGCGAACATCGCCGCACCGGCCAGCAGGGCAGCGCCCCCAAGGCATGTCTTCAGGTTCGTCATGGTTTCCTCCCAGAATTGGCTCTCAGGCCAGATGCTGTTTTCACGCTTTCAAAAACGCGGTCTTTCGCGCGCCCTCCCAGACGCGCGGACCATTGGTGTTACGCCGCGACCGGACGGCGCAGGGTTGCCACGCGGAAGCGGTTGGCGACAAAGGCGCTGTCGCACAGACAGGCGTTGCCGGCCGGGTTCGCGCCCGTGACGTGGTAGTCGGAGAAGGCGGCGTTCTGGTTGACGAAGACGCCGCCGGTCAGATTGACCGAGAGGCCGACGCCGGCGCCGGCAAAGGCGTCCGCCGCCTCGTCGATCACGGCCTCGTCGGTCGCATAAAGTGCTGCGGTGATCGCGCCGCGCTGGCGCGCCGAATTGGCTGCCCGGGCGATCGCGTCCGATGCATCGTCGGTGGCGATGACGAAGCTGATCGGCCCGAAGCGCTCTTCCAGATAGGCGGCCTCGTCCTTCGCGTCGACGGCGAGGATCAGCGGCGTCGCCGAGCGCGCCCCGTCCATGCCCTCGACGGGCGAGCTGTCGCGCACCACCCGGCCGAGCGACTTCGCCTTTTCGACCCGCTCGATGGTCGCCGGGTTCTGCACGGCACCGAGCACGCCCGCGGCGCGCTGCGGATCGCCGAGCAGCTTGTCCATGGCGATCTTGATCGCCCCGGCCACCTCGTCGAAGGACTTGTGACCGTCGTCGGTCTCGATGCCGTCGCGCGGGATGTAGATGTTCTGCGGCGCGGTGCACATCTGGCCCGAGTAGAGCGCCAGCGAGAAGGCGACGTTTCCGGCAAGGCCGCGCAGGTTGTCGGTGCCGGTGACGACGATGGAATTGACGCCGGCCTCTTCGGTGTAGACCAGCTTGTCGCGGGCGTTTTCACGTACCCAGGCACCAAACGCCGGCGAGCCGGTGAAGTCGACGATGGCGATATCCTTGTGCGTCACCAGATCCTTGGTGAGCGGCGCGTCCGCATCGTCGGCGGCGAGCAGCAGCACGTTCGGATCGAAGCCGGCCTCGGCGAGCACTTCGCGGCCGATCTTCACGGTCAGCGCCAGCGGCAGGATCGCGCCCGGATGCGGCTTGACGATCACCGCATTGCCGGTGGCGAGGCTGGCGAAGAGGCCCGGATAGGTGTTCCAGGTCGGGAAGGTGGCGCAGCCGATGGCGAGCGCCACGCCGCGCGGGATCAGGCGGAAGGTCTTGTCGAGGACGATCGGGTCCTTCGGGCCTTGCGGCTTTTCCCAGCGCACGGAGCCCGGAACCTTCGACATCTCGTCATAGGCATAGGCGAGCGCCTCCAGTCCGCGGTCCTGCGCGTGCGGGCCGCCGGCCTGAAACGCCATCATGAAGGCCTGTCCGGAGGTGTGCATCACCGCATTGGCGAAGAGGAAGCTCTCGGCGTTGATGCGCGCCAGAATCTCCAGGCAGACGCCCATCCGGTCCTCGACACTTGCAGCCGCCCAGCCGGTCATCGCCGCCTTGGCGGCAGCGACAAGCGTGTCCGCATCGGCCTTGGGGTAGGAAATCGCCAGATCGAGGCCATAGGGGCTGACCTCGTGGCCGACACGGCCGCCGTCGCCCGGCTGGTCGAGATCGAAGGGCTTGCCGATCAGCGCCTTGAAGGCCGCCTCGCCATCGTCCTTGGCGGTCTCGCCATAGACCTTGCCCGAGGGCATTTCCGGATAGGCGGAAAAGAAGCCGCGGGCGTGAATTGCCGCAACCGCCTTGTCCAGCGTGTCCTTGTGCCTGTCGAAAAACGCGGCCATGCCTCTCTCCCTGTTGCTTTCGCGCAAGACGTCCGGCTCGCGATCCGCGAGGATCGCCCTGGCTGGTTCGCCTCTGTCGAAGCGCGCCATCCCGGTCTGTCGCCGCGCATCTTGCGCTGCCGCTGCCGGGGTTCGATTGTTGGTGCTGCCCGTGATTGACAGCGCCCGATTGACGATCATAATAATTAACCGACCGGTTGGTCAGTCAAGTGAAAAATGACAAGCGACCGTTCCGCTGACGATCTTTCGAGGCATCACCGGTGCCGCTCGCGGGATCGCGGCGGCGCCACGGGAGAGGCAGGCAAGGGAGGCCACATGGACGAGGGACAGACGGGCGAGGGGGCGATGGATGCGCCGGTTCTCGTCGAGCGGGACGGGGGCGTGCTCGTCGTCACGCTGAACCGGCCGGACAAGCTCAATTCCTTCAACGAGGCGATGCATGCCGCCCTGCGCGATGCGCTGGACGTTGCCGAGACCGACGCGGGCGTGCGCGCGCTGCTGTTGACCGGGGCGGGGCGCGGCTTTTGCGCCGGCCAGGATCTGGGCGACCGGGTCGCCTCCGACGACGGCACGCCGCCGGACCTCACCCAGACCATCGAGGCCAACTACAATCCGCTGATCCGCCGGCTGAAGGCGCTGCCGAAACCGGTGATCTGCGCCGTCAACGGCGTCGCGGCGGGTGCCGGCGCCAATATCGCGCTGGCCTGCGACATCGTGCTGGCGGCGGAAAGCGCCAAATTCATCCAGGCGTTTTCAAAGATCGGCCTCGTTCCCGATTCCGGCGGCACCTGGACGCTGCCGCAGCTGGTCGGCCTGGCCCGGGCCAAGGCGCTTGCCATGCTGGCGACACCGGTTCCCGCCCGTCAGGCCGAGGACTGGGGCATGATCTGGAAGGCCGTGCCCGATGCCGAACTGATGGCGGAGGCGCGCGCGCTCGCCGTAAGCCTTGCCGAAGCGCCGACCTTCGGTCTCGGCCTGATCAAACAGGCGATGGAGGCGGCGACCGACAACACGCTGGATGCGCAGCTCGATCTGGAACGCGACCTTCAGGGCCGTGCGGGACGCTCGCCCGACTACCGCGAGGGCGTCGCTGCCTTCATGGCCAAACGCCCGCCGGTCTTCACCGGCAAGGCGCCCGACGGAGACAAGGCATGAGCGCGCCGAAAACTGCCGCGGGGCTCGACCCCGACCAGCTGGCGCGCGCCTGCGCCGATGCCATGTGGGCCGACGACAAGGCCAGCCGGGGGCTCGGCATGGAGATCGTCGAGGTCGGCCCGGGGCGCGCGGTGATCGCCATGACCGTGCGCGAGGAGATGGTCAACGGCCATGGCATCTGCCACGGCGGCTTCGTCTTCACGCTGGCCGACAGCGCCTTCGCCTTTGCCTGCAACAGCCACAACCAGTCGACGGTCGCCAGCCACTGCGCGGTGACCTTCCTGCGGCCCGGCAAGCTCGGCGAGCGGCTGACCGCCACGGCGCACGAGCGCTGGCGCGAGGGCCGATCCGGCATCACCGACGTGACGGTGACCAATGCCGAGGGCGAGACCGTCGCGGAGTTTCGCGGCAACTCGCGCACCATTCGCGGCACGCTTATTCCGGAAACGGACGCGGACTGACCCTGACCTGCGCGGCGGGGGGAGGTTCCCGTCGCGCGTGTTTCCGGCCGCAGACGGCCCTTAGAAGATCAAGATAGACCTGTCGGGAGGATCCCATGCACGACCTGTCGCCCAAGCCCGGCGATCTCGAACCCATCGAGACCGCGTCCCGGGACGAGATTTCAGCACTTCAGCTGGAGCGGCTGAAGTGGTCGCTGCGCCACGCCTATGAGAACGTGGCGCATTACCGCGAGAGCTTCGACGCGGCGGGAGCGCATCCCGACGACCTGAAGACGCTGGCGGATCTGGCGAAATTTCCCTTCACCGCCAAGCAGACCCTGCGCGACAACTACCCCTTCGGACTGTTTGCCGTGCCGCGCGAGGAGGTGGTGCGGGTGCATGCCTCCTCCGGCACCACCGGCAAGCCGACGGTGGTCGGCTACACGCGAAACGACATCAAGACCTGGTCGAGCGTCGTCGCGCGCTCGCTGCGCGCCGCCGGGGCGCGCAAGGGCATGATCTGCCACGTCGCCTATGGCTACGGCCTCTTCACCGGCGGCCTTGGTGCGCATTACGGCGCCGAAGAGCTCGGCATGACCGTGGTGCCGATTTCCGGCGGCATGACCGAGCGCCAGGTGACGCTGATCGAGGACTTCAAGCCCGACGTCATCATGGTGACGCCGTCCTACATGCTGGCGATCCTGGACGAATACAAGGCGCGCGGCATCGACCCGCGTTCGTCGTCGCTGAAGCTCGGGGTCTTCGGCGCGGAGCCCTGGACCAATGCCATGCGCAAGGAGATCGAGGACGCCTTCGACATGCATGCCGTCGACATCTACGGCCTGTCGGAGGTGATGGGGCCGGGGGTCGCCAACGAATGCGTGGAGACCAAGGACGGTCTGCACATCTGGGAGGATCATTTCTATCCCGAGATCATCGATCCGGAGACCGGCGAGGTGCTTCCCGACGGCGAGGTCGGCGAACTGGTCTTCACCTCGCTGACCAAGGAGGCGATGCCGGTGATCCGCTACCGCACCCGCGACCTGACGCGGCTGCTGCCCGGCACCGCGCGCTCTATGCGGCGCATGGAAAAGGTGACGGGTCGCTCCGACGACATGATGATCGTGCGCGGTGTCAACGTGTTTCCGACCCAGATCGAGGAGCAGCTGTTTCGCGTCGAGGGCCTGTCGCCGCACTATCAGGTGGAATTGACACGCACCGGCCGGATGGACGAAATGACCGTCCACGTCGAAGCGCTTGCCTCCCATGCCGATGATGCGCACCGGGCGTCCGCCGCAGCGGAGCTGCGCGCCCATCTGAAGAACGTGATCGGGGTCAGCGCGCGCATCCATGTCGCCGACCCGGAGGCGCTCGAGCGCTCCATGGGCAAGGCGAAGCGCGTGATCGACAACAGGCCGAAGGAGGCTTGAGGCACCGCACGCCGACCGGCGTGAGATTTCGGCGCGGCGGCGGAGGACCGTCGTCGCGCAAGCAACGGAGAGCGACATGGCGCGGCCGCGCGCGGACGATTACGACGACAAGCGCAAGGCGATCCTGAAGACCTCGGCGGCGCTGTTTGCCGAGCACGGCTACGACCGCGCCTCGATGAACCAGATCGCCAAGGGCTGCGGCGTCTCCAAGGCGCTCGTGTATCACTATTACGACAACAAGGACGCGCTGCTCTTCGACATCATCCGCGACCATCTGGATGAACTGATCGCGGCGGTCGAGGAGGCGGCGCCGGAGACCGCCTCCGGCGAGGCGCGGCTTCTGGCCTATGTCGGCGCGCTGCTCGACGCCTATCGCGACGCCAATGCGGAACACAAGATCCAGATCAACGAGATGAAGCGGCTGCCCGCGGAGCAGCAGGAAGACCTGAAGGAGCGCGAACGCGCGCTGGTCAAGCTCTTCGCCGGTGCGCTGACCGAGGCAGTGCCGGAACTCGGCAATGGATCCCATCTCCTGAAACCCGTGACCATGAGCCTCTTCGGCATGGTGAATTGGCACTATCTGTGGTTCCGCGAGGGCGGGCCGGTCAGCCGCGAGGACTACGCCGGCATCGCGACGCGGCTCATTCTCGACGGCGCGCGCAGCCTCGCGGCCTGAGGGTCACCTAGCGTTTTTCGCAATTGTAATCCGAAAATCAGCGACCTATGATTGCGGTGTCTGGTCGCGCCGCCCGGGGCGGTTGTGCCGCGCGCCGCGCCCGCCGTGGCGTCGGCAGGCTGTCTCGCCACCAAGGTCATTGGCCTCGTCGCCGGGGCAGCGCCGGACGTCGCCGCAGTCTCCAACCGGGAGCGGCGGGATCGCAAGGGGCGTTCATGCTGACACGACGGCATCTGCTGGGAACCTTCGCGCTTGCCGCCACCACGCTCGCCGCGTCGGTCGCGGTCCGTCCCACCAGCGCCAGAGCCGTTCCGGATCTCGAACCCGTCCTGTCCGGCCGTTTCGCCGAGGACCGCGCGCTGTTTCTGCGCATGCGGGGCCTTTCGGGGACGCTGATCGACCTTCGCACCGGCTACATCGGACCGTTCGGCTACGAGCGCGGGGCGTGGCGGCGGCGCGCGCTCGATTCCTGGCGGCAGGCCTATGGGGAGACGCCCGACGCGGGCTTCGATGCCGCGCGGCGCGAGGTGCCCGCGTTCCTGGAGCGCGCCGACGGCGGCTGGTTCGCCGATGCCGCGTCGCAGACCGTCGAGCGCACGGCGGCGCGCTTTGCCGACTGGACGACCCGGATCGGCATCCGCGAGGACAGCCGGCTCTATGAAGACATGATCCTTGCCCAGGGCGCCATGGCGCTGCTCCTGTCGATGCGCACGCCAGAGGCGCGCGCCGCCCGCTCGCTCGCCGTCTTCGACGGACTGACCTGGGTCTGGCCTTTCTGCGGCGGGTGACGTCGCGGCCTCGCCGGCTGCGGGCGGCGGGGGAGGCGGCCTCTGGACCCGGCCGGGACGGGCCGTCATGATCGCGGCCGCCGGGACGGGCGAATCGCCCGCCTCAGGCCCGTGCATCGGACATCGTCAGGGGGACCCACACCATGCTGCAACTCGACCCGCAAGCCACAAGGGACGCGCTCGACTGGCGGGACCTGATCGAGGCGCTGAGGGCCATGTTCCGCGACGGCTGCGAAATGCCGGTGCGCCATCATCACGATTTCGAGGTGCCGGGCGAGACCAGCGGCACGCTGCTCCTGATGCCGGCCTGGGTGCCGGGGCGCTATCTCGGCGTCAAGCTCGCGACCGTCGTTCCCGGCAACAGCGACCGCGGCCTGCCGGCGGTCATGGCAAGCTACATGCTCTCCGATGCCAAGACCGGCGAATTGCGCGCCCTTGTCGACGGCGGCGAGCTGACCGCGCGGCGCACGGCGGCGGCCTCCGCCCTTGCGGCCGATTATCTCGCCCGCGACGACGCGCGCCATCTCGTCATCGTCGGAACCGGCCGGTTGTCGGTCAATCTGGCGGCGGCCCATGCGACCGTCCGGCCGCTGTCGCGCATCACCGTATGGGGCCGCAACCCGGAAAAGGCGGAAAGCGTCGCCGCCGAGATCTCGGAGACGGTCGGAATTTTTGCGACGGCGACCGAAGACCTGGAAGGAGCGGTCGGCTCGGCCGATATCGTCTCCGCCGCGACCCTGTCCGAAACGCCGCTGATCCTGGGCGACTGGCTGCCGAAGGGTTGCCACGTCGATCTCGTCGGCGCCTTCAAGCCGACGATGCGCGAGAGCGACGATGCGGCCGTGTCGCGGGCCCGCGTCTTCGTCGACACGCGCGCCGGGGCGCTCAAGGAAGGCGGCGACATCGTCCAGGCGCTGCAGTCGGGCGTGCTCACCGAGGAAGCCGTCGAGGGCGATCTCTTCGACCTGACCCGGGACGTCAAGGCGGTGCTGCGCGAGGCCGACGACATCACGCTGTTCAAGTCTGTCGGCGCGGCGCTGGAAGACCTCGCCGGCGCGATCCTGGCCTATGAAACCGCTTCCGCGCAGGACGGATCCACCTCCGCGACCGGACGCAAGCTCCCGCTGATGTAAGGACGCGCGGGCGGGGACAAGAGACCGGGCGGGTTTGGGGACAGCATGTGGTCCCGGACCGGAATATCCCCGCCTGCGGGTCGCGCCGCGCAGCGCGCCCTGCGCGCGCGATTTTCGTCAATTCGACTTGTTTTTCGATCAAGTTTCGCAATTTCCGGCACAGAATTTGCCGATATTGTCTTTGCCCCGATCTTGCCGCAATCGGGGCGCGCGGCAGCGCTCAGATGTAGGTCCGGGCCTCGATCGGCGTTGCCTCGATGCGGCGGAGCAGCTCTTCCAGCAGGGCGGTCTCGGCCCGGTTCATCGCCGCCTTCGGGTTCCACACCACATGCACGTCGATGGCCGGCATGTCGTCATAGGGCGGCAGTTGCCACAAGAGCCCGTCCTCGATGTCGCGGCGCACGACATGCACCGGCAGCGGCCCGATGCCGAGGCCGGCGATGATCATCCGCCGCACCTCTTCCAGATGGGCGGAGGTGCCGACGATGCGGTCCTCCAGCCGCGCGTCGGCGCGCATCAGGGTGACGGGGCGCAGCGCGTCGCTCATCCGGTCGGTGACGAAACTGACCGAGGAATGGCCGCCGAGATCCGCCTTGGTCAGGCCGGTGCGGCCGAACAGCGGATGGCCGGGTCCGCAGAACAGTCCGAAGAACTCGCGATAAAGCCGCCGGTACTCGAGCCGCGGGCTCTTGTCGTGCACCAGACAGACGCCGAGCGAGGCGCGGCGTGCCATGACGGCGGCCAGACCCTCCTTGCTGGCGGAAATGTCGATGGAGAGCGTCGCATGCGGGTGGGCGGTGTGAAACGCCGTCAGGGCCTCGTCGAAGACCGGGCAGACCACATGGCTCGCCATGGCGATGCGCACATGGCCGCGCACCTCGTTGGCGACCTCGCGCATCAAGGTGCCGAGCCTGAGCACCGCGCCGTGAATGTCGACCACCTCGCCCTGCAGCAGCTTGCCGGCCGCCGTCAGTTGGAAGCTTCCGGGCGAGCGGTCGATCAGCCGCTTGCCGAGCTGCTCCTCCAGCCGCTTCAGGGCGGAGGAAACGGTCGGCTGCTTGAGGCCGAGGCGGTCGGCCGCCTCGGTGACGCTGGCGGATTCCGACAGGACGAGGAAGGTGCGCAGCAGGTTCCAGTCGAGATTGCGGGCGAGACGTTCGGGCGGCTGGTCGGTGGAGCGGGCGATCATAGGCTGTGTCTATTTCCAAGATAGCGATTATCTATTTGAACAATGATAGAGGCGGTGCCACCCTCCGCGCAACACACAGGGAGAGGGGAATCCGCTCATGACGGTTGAAGCGCGGGAGGCGCGGCAACCCTATCTGCTGCTCAGTCCCGCAATGGTCGCGGTGACGCTGCTGCTTCTGGTGCCGCTCGCTTTCATCGTCGTCTATTCGTTCTGGCTGCGCACGGCGACCGGTGCGGATCAGGCCGGCTTCTTTCTCGACAACTGGCGCGAGGCGCTGTCCGACGCCTTCTATCGCGACATTCTGCTCAACACGCTGAAGATCGCCGCGATTACCACGCTGGTCTGCGCCATCATGGGCTATCCGGCCGCCTATGTGATCGCCCGTTCGCGCGGCAACAAGGCGGTGCTGCTGCTCCTGCTGATGCTGCCGTTCTGGATCAGCTACATCATCCGCACCATGTCCTGGATCAACATTCTGGGCGCCTCGGGGGCGATCAACTCGGCGCTGATGTGGCTCGGCATCACCGACGCGCCGATCCAGATGCTCTACAACGAGGCGAGCGTGATCCTCGGCCTGGTGCACTTCCTGCTGCCCTTCATGATCCTCAACATCTACGTCAGCCTCGACGGCATCGACACGACGCTGGAGGATGCGGCCTGCTCGCTCGGCGCGACGCGCTGGCGCACCTTTCTCGAGGTGACGCTGCCGCTGTCGCTGCCCGGCCTTGCCGCCGGCGGGCTGCTCGCCTTCGTGCTGGGGGCGGGTACCTACATCACGCCGATCGTGCTCGGCGGACCCACGGACGCCATGTTCGCCAATCTCGTGTTCGAGGCGATCATCACCCAGCTCAACTGGCCGCTCGGCTCGGCGCTTTCCTTGATGCTGCTCGCCGTGCTCGGCGCACTGGTGCTGCTCTACAACCACTTCCTCGGCATGGGGCAACTGATGAAGGGGCTTGGCTGATGGGGTGGCACCTGCTGCGCGGATGGACGGTTCTGGTCTATCTCTTCATGTTCCTGCCGATCCTGGTGGTCGTGCTGTTGAGCTTCAACGCCAGCCAGTTCGGCAGTTTCCCGATGACCGGCCTGTCGTTTCGCTGGTTCATCGAACTGGCGGAAAACGAGGCGATCCTGCGCGCCTTCCGCACCTCTATCGTGCTCGGGCTGCTGACCTCGGTGATCTCGACGACCATCGGTGTTCTCGCGAGCCTTGCGCTGGTGCGCTACAACGTGCCGGCGCGCAACGCGATCTCGACGCTCCTGATCGCGCCGATCCTGGTGCCGGAGGTGGTGCTGGCCGTGGCGCTGCTGCTCTTCCTCAACGCGCTGTCGGTCAACAAGAGCTTCGGCCTTCTCCTGGCCGGCCATGTCATCTTCACGCTGCCCTTCGTCATCCTGGTCGTGCAGGCGCGCCTCGTCGGCATCCGCCGGGATGTGGAGGAGGCGGCCATGAGCCTGGGCGCGAGCCCGGTGCAGACCTTCTTCCAGGTGACGCTGCCGCTGCTCGCGCCGGCCGTCTTCGCCGGCATGCTGTTCGCCTTCACGATCAGCTTCGACGACATCACCGGCACGCTGTTCTGGAAGCCGGGCGGCGTCGAGACCGTCCCCACCCAGATCTTCGCCATGCTGCGCAACTCGATCTCTCCGGAAATCAACGCGCTCGGCACGGTGATGATTTTCCTGACCGCCGGGTTGCCGCTTGTCGGCATTGCCATCGCCCGGCGGCTGGCGCTCAAGCGCGGCGGCTAGAACCGCGCTGGCACCTCAAGACCTGCACTCCAGAGAGGACTTTGTTATGGACAATACAAAACGTTACGAGCGGTTGCGCGAACGCTACATGAACGGCGGCATCGACCGTCGCAGCTTTCTCGGACTGATCGGCGCGGCCGGGCTTGCCTATGGCGTGCAGACGCCGTTCGCGCGCGGCGCGCTGGCAGCAGCCGAGCAGGTGCGCTTCGACGGCTGGGGCGGCGTGGTCTCCGAGGCCTTCCGCAAGCACGCCTTCGATCCCTACACCGAAAAGACCGGCATCACCGTCGTTGACGGCACTTTCGGCGGCGGCGACGAGTATCTGTCGCGGGTCAAGGCGAGCCAGCCGGGCGAATACAACATCGCCCACCTGTCCGGCGTGTTCGACTACGCGCGCTACCACAATCTCGGCCTGTCTTCGACGCTGAACGAAGACAACATTCCGAACCTGAAATATGTCATTCCCAAGCTGACCGACGTGTTCCGCAAGGTGACCGGCGGAACGCTCTCCTGCGTTCCTTATGACTATGGCACCACCGGAATTGCCTACAATCGCAAGCATATCTCCGACGAGGAGATGAAGGAGAAGGGCGCCAACATCCTTCTCGACGAGCGTTTCAAGGGCAAGATCGCCGGCTGGAGCGACTGGCGCACGCGCATCTGGTACGCCTCGCTGCAGACCGGCCAAGACCCGAACGGTGCGACCGACATGGATGCGATCTGGGAGGCGGTGCGCGCCCATCGCGACCTGCTCCTGAAATACTGGAGTTCCGGTGCGGAGCTGATGAGCCTTCTGGCGGAAGAGGAAATCTATGTGACCGAGGCCTGGTCGGGCCGCGTCTACGCGCTGCAGGAGCAGGGCCACGACATCGGCTACATGGATCCGCCCAATGGCTTCGGCTGGCAGGAGTGCCTCTTCGTGATGAAGGGCTCGCCGATGGAGCCTTGCGAGGAACTGCTGAACTTCATGCTGGCGCCGGAGACCTCCATTGCGGTCGCCGAGGGACAGAACTATCCGCCGGCGCTCGATCCGACCAAGGTCGACCTCGGCAAGAAGATCCCGACGCTTCCGGCCTTCGACCCGACCGGCAAGCTCGACGGGCTGACCTTCGCCGATCCGGCCTACTGGAACGGCAACGAGCAGGAGTGGTCGAAGCTCTTCGGCCGCATCCAGAAGGGCTACTGAGCCTGAGCGGCGCCGGCGGGACCCGTCGGCGCCGACATCTTCCCGATCCTTGAACGGAGTGAGCCCGTGGGCGCCGTCACGCTTCAAAACATCGTCAAACGCTTCGGGTCCTTCACCGCGGTTCATCCGATGTCGCTGGAGATCCCGGAAGGGTCGTTCGTCAGTCTTCTCGGGCCGTCCGGCTGCGGCAAGACGACCACCTTGCGCATGATCGCCGGGCTGCTTGACCCGAGCGAGGGCGACATCCAGATCAACGGTCGGCGGATCAACGACGTGCCGATCCACAAGCGCAATCTTGGGCTCGTCTTCCAGAATTACGCGCTGTTTCCCCATCGCACGATTGCCGAAAACGTCGCCTTCGGCCTGAAGTTTCGCGGTGTCGACAAGGCGGAGCGCGACGAGCGGGTGAAGAAGGCGCTCGATCTCGTCCAGCTTCCAGACGTCGGCGACCGCTATCCCAAGCAGCTCTCGGGCGGCCAGCAGCAGCGCATCGCGCTGGCGCGCGCCATCGTCATCGAGCCGGACGTGTTGCTGCTCGACGAGCCGCTGTCGGCGCTCGATGCCAATCTGCGCGAGGACATGCGCGTGGAGCTGAAGCGCATCCAGCACCAGATCGGCATCACCACCGTCTTCGTCACCCACGATCAGGCCGAGGCGCTGGCGCTGTCCGACCGGATCGTGGTGATGAGCAACGGGCGCGTCGAACAGGTCGGTGCGCCGGAGGACGTCTACACGACCCCGGCAACGGAATTCGTCGCGCGGTTTCTCGGCGCCTCCAACATCCTGCCGTCGACTTGCACGGATGCGGACGGGGCGACCGTCGCGCTCGAGAATTCCGCCTTCGGCAAGCTGGTCCTGCCGCGCGAGCGCGCGCCGCATGTCTCCGGGCCCGGCGCGGTCAAGCTTGCGGTGCGCGCCGAGAAGCTCGCCATCGTCGCGCCGGGCGCCGCCGGGGCTCCGGGAGAGGACGAGGTCAGCGTGCCCGGCGTGATCGAGACCGTCGATTACCAGGGTCTTGCCGCGCGTTATTTCGTGCGCATCGGCAACGAGCAGCTGCAGGCCATCAACATGATCGACGGCAGCCCCTTTGCGGAAGGGGCGGCGGTCGATGTGCGGCTCAGGCCGCGCGATTGCACCATTCTGGCGGAGGCCGCGTGATGAGCGAGCGGGAAAAGAGCCATCTGTTCTACCAGAGCCGGCGGCGGCGGCCGCAGCTCGACCGGGCGCGCGGCGTCTACATGTGGGATGTCGACGGCAAGCGCTATCTCGACGGCTCCTCCGGCGCGATGGTCTGCAACATCGGTCATTCCAACGAACGGGTGCTGGAGGCGATGCGCCGCCAGATGGAGAAGTCGACCTTCGGCTACCGGCTGCATTTCGAGACCGAGCCGGCGGAAAACCTGGCCCGGTTGACGGCGCAGCAAGCGCCGGAGGGGCTTGAGAAGGTGTTCTTCGTCTCCGGGGGTTCGGAGGCGGTGGAAAGCGCCATCAAGCTTGCCCGGCAATATGCCATCGCCGTCGGCGAGGCGCAGAGATACAAGGTGATCTCGCGCCAGCCGAGCTATCACGGCTGCACGCTGGGGGCGCTGGCGCTCACCGGCTATGCGCCGCTGACAGCGCCCTTCGACCCGATGATGCGGCCGATGCCGAAGATCCCGGCGCCGCGGGCCTATCTCGATCGCCTCGACCCGAACGATCTGGCGACCGGCCATCACTATGCCGACATGCTGGAAGCGCGCATCCGCGAGGAGGGGCCGGAGACGGTGCTTGCCTTCATGGTGGAGCCGATCGGCGGCGCCTCGACCGGCGCGCTGGTGCCGCCCGCCGGTTACATGCAACGCGTCCGCGAGATCTGCGACCGCTACGGCGTGCTGCTGATCCACGACGAGGTGATGTGCGGCGGCGGCCGGACGGGGCGGTTCTTCGCCGCCGAACACTATGACGTCGCGCCCGACATTCTGGTGGTGTCGAAGGGGTTTGCGGCCGGCTATGCGCCGCTCGGCGCGATGGTCGCGCATGATCGCGTCGTCGAGCCGGTGCTGGATGCCGGCGGCTTCCTGCATGGCTTCACCTATGCGGGCAATCCGCTCGCCTGCGCCGCCGGCCTCGCCGTACTGGAAGAGATCGCGGCGGAGAAACTGTGCGAGAACGCGGCCAGCGTCGGTGCGCTCTTGAAATCGCGGCTCGTTGAACTGATGGGCCGTCACCCGCTGATCGGCGACGTGCGTGGGCAAGGGCTGCTGCTCGCCTTCGAACTGGTCGCCGACAAGAGAACCCTTGCGCCGCTTCCGCGCGAGCTCAACGCCTATGACAAGCTCGTGGAACATGCCTATGACGAGGGGCTGATCCTCTATTCGCGGCGCACGCGCGGCGGCTATGAGGGCGACCACTTCCTCGTCTGCCCGCCGATGATCACCACGCCGGAGCAGGTGGACGAGATCATGGACGGGCTGGAGCGCGCGCTTGCGCGGTTCCTTGCCGAGGCGGCCCCCCATCTGCCGCGCGCTGCCTGATATCAGCCGCCTGAAAGATTGCAGACTTCTCATGACAAAAGCCATCATCACCTGCGCGGTGACCGGGTCGATCCACACGCCGACCATGTCGCCGCATCTCCCGGTCACCGCCAAGGACATCGCCGATCAGGCGGTGGAGGCGGCCGAGGCCGGCGCCGCCATCCTGCACCTGCATGCGCGCGATCCCGAGACGGGCCGCCCGTCGGCGCTGCCCGACCATTTCCTAGCGTTCCTGCCCGAGATAAACGCGCGCTGCGACGCGGTCTTGAACCTTTCCACCGGCGGCAGCGCGGTGATGACGCTCGACGACCGGCTCGCCGCGCCGCTGAAGGTCGAGCCGGAGATGTGCTCGCTCAACATGGGCACGATGAATTTCGCGCTCTATCCGATGGCCGCGCGCTACGACAGCTGGCTTCACGACTGGGAACAGCCCTTTCTGGAAGGGAGCGACGATCTCGTCTTCAAGAACACCCCGCGCGACATCGCCCGCATTCTCAACGACCTCGGCACGGAGCGCGGCGCGCGGTTCGAGTTCGAGTGCTACGACGTCGGCCATCTGCACATGCTGCGGCACTTCGCCGACCGGGGGCTGGTGAAGCCGCCGTATTTCATCCAGTTCGTCTTCGGCGTGCTCGGCGGGATCGGAGCGGATACGGAAAACCTGATGCACATGAAGCGGATGGCCGACAAGCTCTTCGGCGACGACTACATGTTCTCCGTGCTCGCGGCCGGGCGCCAGCAGATTCCCTTCGCCTCGATCTCGGCGGCGATGGGTGGCAATGTGCGCGTCGGGCTGGAGGACAGCCTGTTCATCGCCCGTGGCGAGCTTGCGTCTTCCAACGCCGAGCAGGTGCGCAAGATCCGCAGGATCCTGGAAGAGATGGGCCGCGAGATCGCCACACCCGACGAGGCGCGGGCGATGCTGGGCCTGAAGGGCGCGGACAAGGTGGCGCTTTGAGCAACGTCGAGATCATATCCATCCGCCGCGCGGACGCGGAGGATGCCGAGCGGCTGAACGCAGCACTCGTCGCGCTGTCGGAGGTGCTCGGCGACACGCATGTGGCGGATGCCGGCGCGCTGCTGCGCCACGGGTTCAACGACGTGCCGGCGTTTTCCGCGCTGATTGCCGAGACGCAGGCCGGCGAGTTGCGCGGCGCGCTTCTGTCCTCGCCGGTTTTTTCCACCACCTACGGCGGGGCGGGCATCTATGTGTCCGACCTGTGGGTGTCGGACGACGCGCGCGGGCAGGGGCTGGGACGCCGGCTGCTGGCGGCCGCCATCGAGATGGCACCGGAGAGCTGGGACGTGCGGTTTCTCAAGCTCGCCGTCTATGACGACAACCCGCGGGCCCGGGCCTTCTACGACCGGCTGGGCTTTGAAGACGACCCGCGCGAGACCGTCCTGCGTCTCGCAAAGACCGATTTCGACCGACTGACGGATGAGACATGAAAGCAATTCTCGACGACCGACAGGCCCGCCACGACCCGAAGCACTTCATGGCCAACGGCAGGGTGTCCGCCAATCCCGAACAGCCGAAGCGCATCGAGGTGCTGCGCGACGGCGCGCTTGCCGCCGGCTGCGCGTTCTCCGAGCCGAAGGACCACGGCGCCGGGCCGATCGCGGCGATCCATTCGGCCGAATATCTGGTGTTTCTGGAGACCATCCACACCCGCTGGTCGCGGATGAAGGATGCCTCCGACGAGGTGATCCCCAACATCCACCCGGACCGGCGCTCGGCAAGCTATCCGCGCTCCGCCGTGGGGCAGGCGGGCTTCCATCAGGCGGACACGGCCTGTCCCATCGCGGAAGGCACCTGGGAATCGGCCTATTGGTCGGCGCAGAGCGCACTGACGGCGGGCGATCTCGTTGCCGGCGGCGAGCGCAGCGCCTATGCGCTCTGTCGTCCGCCCGGACACCACGCCTTCGGTGATCTCGCCGGCGGTTTCTGTTTTCTCAACAACGCGGCCATTGTCGCCGAGCACCTGAGGCTTCAGGGCCTCAGGCCGGCGATCCTCGATGTCGACGTGCACCACGGCAACGGCACGCAAGGCATCTTCTACGACCGCGCCGACGTGCTGACGGTCTCGATCCATGCCGACCCGATCCGCTTCTATCCGTTCTTCTGGGGCCACGCGCACGAACGCGGCGAGGGGCCGGGCCTGGGGTGCAATCTCAACCTGCCGCTTGCCCGCGGCACCGGCGACGACGACTACATGAAAACGCTGGAGACCGCCTTCGCGCATATCAGGGCGTTCGGAACGGACGTGCTGATCGTCGCGCTCGGCCTCGATGCCTCGGAAAACGACCCTCTCAAGGGATTGGCGATCACGACGCCGGGCTTCAACCGCATGGGCGCGGCCATCGCAGGCATGGACCTGCCGACGGTTCTGGTGCAGGAAGGGGGATACCTCTCACCTCAGCTCGGCGACAATCTCACGAGCTTCCTCACGGGCTTCAAGGGCGAATAATGCAGTCCAGCGACTTTCTCATCGTCGGCGGCGGGATCGCCGGCGTCGGCGCGGCCGCGCATCTGGCGGACAGCGCAAGCGTCACCGTTCTGGAAACGGAAGACGCGCTCGGGCGTCACTCCACGGGACGGTCGGCGGCGATCTTCATCAAGAACTACGGCAATGTCACCCTGCGGGCGCTGAATGCGGCAGCGGAGCCGGTGCTTGAAAGCGGCGGCGCCTTTGCCGAGACCGGTTTCCTGTCGCCGCGCGGCGAACTGGTGATCGCGACCGCCGAGGAAGTCGGACAACTGGACGCCTATCTCGCCGATGCCGACGGCATGGAAATCGTCACTCCGTCCGAGGCCGTGCGGATGGTGCCGATCCTGCGCGAGGAGCTGATCGTCAAGGCCGCCCGCGAGCCGAACGCCCGCGACATCGATGTCGACCGGCTGCTTCAGTCCTATGCCCGTCATGCAAAGCACAAGGGCGCGAAGCTGGTGCAGAATGCGCCGGCGACGTCGATCCGCCGCGAGGGCGATGTCTGGCGCGTGGAAGCCGGCGGCGAGGTCTATTGCGCACCGGTCCTGATCAACGCCGCCGGTGCCTGGGCGGACGAGGTGGCGGCGTTTGCGGGCGCGGCGAAAGTCGGATTGACGCCGATGCGCCGCTCCGCCGCGATCCTGCCGGCGCCCGAGGGCCAGGACGTGACGCATTGGCCCGCCGTGGTGAGCGCGTCGGAAAGCTGGTACGCCAAGCCGGAGGCCGGCAAGCTTATGGTCTCCCCGGCGGATGAGGATCCGGTCGATCCGCATGACGCCTGGCCCGACGACATGGTGATGGCGGAGGGGCTGCATCGCTTCGAATGCGCCACCACCGTTTCGGTCACACGGGTGGAGCGGACCTGGGCGGGTCTGCGCAGTTTCGTCAAGGACCGCTCGCCGGTCGTTGGCTTTGCGCCGGAGACGCCCGGCTTCTTCTGGCTGGCAGGTCAGGGCGGCTACGGCATCCAGACGGCCCCGGCGCTGTCGCGCCTTGTCGCCGATCTTTGCCTGAACCGCACGCCGGCGCTTGGCGCCAATGTGGTTTCCGCGCTAGACCCGGGACGGTTGTCGCGGGCGTAATTGTGCCGGCGGCAGCCGACACAGAATTGATTTTCTTTTGCTTTCAAACCCAAGGAACGCAGATATGTCCGATATCAAACGCCTCGAGATCGGCCGGCGCATGAGCCAGGCCGTCATCCACAATGGCACGGTGTGGCTTGCCGGCCAGGTCGGGGCGCCGGGGGAAAGCGTCACGGCACAGACGCAGCAGATCCTCGCCAAGATCGAAAAGCTGCTGCTCGATGCGGGCTCCGACAAGTCCCATATCCTGAACGCCACGATCTGGCTTGAGTCCATGGACGATTTTGCCGAGATGAACGCCGTATGGGACGCCTGGGTCGACCAGACCAACACGCCGGCGCGCGCCTGCGGCGAATCCCGCCTGGCAACGCCCGACTACAAGGTCGAGATCATGATCGTGGCGGCGCAGAAGGGCTGACCGCGACGGTTCTTTCGCACTGAGACCGGCGGCCGCATTCCATAGGGAATGCGGCCGTTTTCGTTTTTGCGCGCACCAGCCTCGGCGGCGCGGAAGACGCGTTCCGGGTATCGGTCAGCTGACTTTTGCGGACTCACGGCCGGCCACGCGGCCGAAAGCAACCGCCGTCAGCAGGCCGTTGCCGGAGAGATAGCCGGAGACCTCCGGCCCCGAGACGCCGCAGGCCGCGCCTCCGGCGGCGAAGAGGTTCGGCAGCGGCTGACCGTTCCCGCCTATGACGCGGGCGCTGCCGTCGATCATCAGCCCGCCCTGGGTGTGAAACAGCGCGCCGGTGACCTTCACCGCAAAATAGGGCGGGGCAAGCGGCGGTTTCTCCGTGAAGTCGCGTCCGAAGGGGTCGGCCTGGGCGCCAGACTGGAAGCGGCCGACCGCCTCCAGCGTCTCGGCAAGGGCAGCCTCCGGCAGGCCGGTCGCTGCAGCGAGCTTGGCGATGCTCGCGCCCTCCCGGATCGCGCCGGCGGCAAGTGCCTCCCTGTAGTCGGGAAAGCCCGCGCGCGCAAACTCGTGGATGCGGGCGTCGTAGAGGTTCCAGGCGGTGCCGCCGGCTTGCGCGAGCACGGCGACGGCCTGCTCCGAATAGCCGCCATGCTCGTTGGAAAAGCGCTCTCCCGCCGCATTCACCTGGATCCCGCCTTCCATCATCACTGCCCAGGAGATCAGCACGCCGTGGGGATGGGCCAGCGATCCGTGCCCCTGATAGGCGGTGAGATGACGGGTCTGGGCGCCGAGCGCTTCGCCCCAGAGCACCGCGTCGCCGGTGTTGCCGGCGTGTCCGTAGTAGAGCGCATCCGCCATTTCCGGGATATGGCGCGCGACGAGATAGGGGTTCCCGCCATAGCCGTTGCAGGCGAGGATCAGCGCCTTGCAGCCGATGGTCTCCCGGTGGCCGCCGGGGCGCTCGATCTCGACCGCGCGGATCGCGCCGTCGTCATCGGCAAAAAGCGTTTGCGCCCGGGCCCCGGTTACGACGGGAATGTCGCAGGCCTCGACGGCGGCCGACAGTCGGGCAAGCAGGGCCGCGCCGGTCTTTTCGGGCACGGCGTGCATGCGGTGGCGGCTGTGGCCGGGGTAGAGGAAGTCGGTCAGCACGACCCATTCGAGCCCGTGGCGCTCCGCCAGCCAGTCGAGCGCCGGGCCGATCTCGGTTGCGGCCAGGTGCGCAAGCTCCGGCACGGCGCGGCCCTTGGCCTTCTGCTGGATGTCGTGCTCGAAGCGGGCAGGCTCGTCGTCGGCAATGCCGGCGGCGCGCTGGGCCTTGGTGGCGGGGGCGGGAATGAAACCCGACGACATCGACGTCGATCCGCTCGGCGAGGTGTCGCGCTCCACCACGACGACGTCTGCGCCGCCGTCATGGGCGGCGAGGCTTGCGACCAGCCCGCAGGCGCCGGCGCCTATGACGAGCACATCCGTTTCGATGTCGACTTGGTCCGGCAGCGTGCGGCGGATCGCGGGGGCGTTCATGATCAGCGCCTGGCGAGTTCACTGAGCGCCTCGGCGCAGGTCAGCGTCGTTGCAACCGTCGAGAGATCACCGATCGCGCGGTCATGCGTCTCGCGCGAGAAGGCGGCGCAGCCGTCGGACAGCACGGCGGTGGAGAAATCGCGCACATGCGCATCGCGCACGGTCGAGGCGACGCCGCCATTGGTGACGATGCCGCAGACCATCAGCGTTTCGATCCCGGCCTTGCGCAGCACCCACTCCATCCGGGTCATGTAGAAGGCCGAATAGGCGACCTTTTCCACCGTGAGATCGGCGGGCTGCAGCTCATCCACCAGTCGATGACCCCATTCGCCCGGACAGAAGTCGCCTTTTCCCAAAAAGGGCCGCATCTGCTTCAGATGCGGAGAGATAAAGGGTTCGCCGCCCTTGCCGGGCACAAGGGTGAACTGGGTCGAGACGATCCAGCCGCCGGCCGCGCGCAGCGCGTTGGCCACCGGCAGAACGCGTTCGGGCAGGGCGGCAATGTCCTTGCTGGTCTGTCCGCCACGGGCATAGGCGCCGTCGGGATGCAGGAAGTCGTTCTGCAGGTCGACGATCAGAAGGGCCGTCCGGCTCGGGTGGTAGAGGGAAAACGCCATTCGCTTACTCCGCCGGTGCGATGACCAGGTTGCCGAAACGGTCGACCGTCGCATCGAGACCCGGATCGACGAAGATCGTCGTGTCTGGCTGTTCCAGCAGCGCAGGCCCCTCGATCCGTGCACCGACCTCGAGCGCCAGGCGGTCGTAGACGCCCGCGACATGGTGCTTGCCGTCGACATAGACCGAGCGTGTCGCCAGGCGGCAGTCCTTGGCGGGCTTGCCGTCAACAGGCGCGAAGAGCGTCATGTCGAGCCCCGGACGGCGGCCGATCACCGCGATACGGTAGTTCATCACCCGCATCGGGATGCCCTTGAGCAGTCGCCCGAAGGTGGCGCTATAGGCCGTCTCGAAGGCATCGCGGATGGCGCAGGTCGTCAGCCCGGTTTCCGGTACCTCGATCGGCACGCTCACCGTATGGGTCTGTCCGAGGTAGAGCATGTCGAGCTCGATCACCCGGTCGACCGTCTCGAAGCTGACGCCGGCTGAGGACAGCACCGAGGCCGTCTCGCGCGCATCGCGCAGGATCGCCTTGCCGAGCTCCATCGTGTCGATCTCAGACAGGATGCCGTTGACCGTCTGCACCCGGTCGTGGCGCATGTCGGCAACGACGCAGCCAAGCGCGGAGGTGACGCCCGGAAAGCGCGGGACGAGGGCGGAGGCAAGGCCGACCTCCTTGATCAGCGCGCCTGTGTGTAGCGCGCCGCCGCCGCCGAAGGGCATCGCCGCGAATTTCGCCGGGTCATGGCCCTTCTCGATGGACACAAGCCGGATCGCGCCGGCCATCTTGGCATTGGCAAGCTTCAGGATCGCCTCGGCCGCATCCTCGATGGTCAGCCCGAGCGGTGCGGCGATGTGGGTCTCGATCGCTGCGCGCGCGGCATCGATGTCGAGCCGGTCGAGCTTGCCGCCGATGGGTCGGTCCGGGTTGATGCGCCCGAGCACCAGATTGGCGTCGGTCACCGTGGGGCGTGTGTTGCCGAGGCCGTAAGCCACGGGCCCCGGGTCGGAGCCGGCCGATTCCGGGCCGACCTGCAGCAGCCCGCCCGCATCGACGGCGGCAATCGAGCCGCCGCCGGCGCCGATGGTGGTGATCTCGATCATCGGCGTGCGCACCACCATGCCGAAGTCGATCGATGTCTGCGCGGCAAGCGCCGCCTCGCCGCCGGCGACGAGCGAGACGTCGAAGGAAGTGCCGCCCATGTCGCAGGTGACGATGTTGTCGAAGCCGGCGGCCTGCGCGATCCGGGTGGCCGCGATCACGCCGGCGGCGGGGCCGGAGAGCGCGGTGCGCACCGGATAGCGCTTGGCGGTGTCGATGGACATGACGCCGCCGTTCGACTGGACGATCAGGATATCGCCCTCAAAGCCCTGTTCCTTCAGGCCGCTTTCCAGACGGTCGAGATAGGAGGAGACGACCGGCTGGAGATAGGCGTTGAGGGTTGCCGTCGACAGCCGTTCGAACTCGCGGATCTCGGGCAGGATTTCCGTGGCCGCCGTGACATAGGGCGTCGGCCAGACGGAGCGCACCGCTTCCACCGCGCGGCGTTCGTTGTCACTGTTGGCGTAGCCGTTGATGAAGAAGACGCAGACCGCGTCGCAGCCGGCCTCGATGAGCGCGCGGGCGCGGGTCTCCACTTCGCCCGTGTCGACCTCCTCCAGCACCGTGCCGTCGGCGAGCACGCGCTCGCGCACCTCCACCCGGTCGGGACGCTCGACCACCGGCGTGAAGGCACCCTTCAGGCCCCATGTGGTCGGACGGTCGCGGCGGCGCATTTCCAGGACGTCGCGAAAGCCCTCGGTGGTGATAATGCCGGTGCGCGCGCCCTTGCGCTCCAGCAGCGCGTTGGTGCCGACGGTGGTGCCATGCACCACGGTGCGAATGTCGCCGAAGGCCTCGACCCTGGAGGCGATGCCCTCGATGAAGCCGCGCGACTGGTCGCCTCGGGTGGAGGGAACCTTGGCGGTGGTGACGCGGCCGGCGGCCTCGTCGAGGATGAAAACATCGGTGAAAGTGCCGCCGACATCGACGCCGATCACATAAGCCGGCCCGCTCATTCCGCGGCCTCCCTTGAACGTAGTGTTTTGGTCCGCTCCGCATCGACGCTGCCTTCGGCATCGAGCGCGACGCCATAGTCGGATTGCGCATGCTCCCGGCTGACGATGCCGAGGGCGACATCGCGAGCGACCGTCTGCGGGTCGCGGGCAAGCGGATTGCCGTAGCCGCCGCCGCCGGGGGTCTCGAGCCTCAGGCGCTGGCCGCGGTCGATGCTGATGCCGACCATTTTCGAGGCCATCGGCGGCTGGTGCCAGCCGTCGGACTGCTGGTAGGAAAAGCGGTTCATCGCCCCGGCCGCGCCGCCGACGACGCCGGGCGGCGCGTGGCGTCCACGCTCGCCGAAGAGGAAGACGTCGGCCTGTTTTTCCAGAAGCTCGATCTCGTAGATCGCGCCGAGGCCGCCGCGTGTCTCGCCCGGACCGCCGGAATCGGGTCGCAGCGCCCATTGCGTGAAGCGCACGGGATAGGCGGCCTCGAGGATCTCGAGCGGCGGGATCGTCGCGGTGGAAATCGGCGCGTTGCCGTGGTTCAGCCCGTCGCCGCCGGCATGCGCCCCGTGGCCGCCGCCGAAGAAGGAGAACATCACCCAGCGCTTGCCGTTTTCGCGGTGGCCGGCGAGCGACAGGGCGTTGATCGTTCCATAGGCGCAGGCCATCGCCGGTTCCGGCGCGATCTTCGCCACCGCCTGGAACACCACGTCGATCAGTCGCAGGATCGTCTCGGTGTAGCCGCCGACGGGCTTGGGCGCCTTGACCGCAAGCAGCGAGGCGTCGGCGATCCGGAACTCGACCGGCTCCAGCACGCCGGCATTGGCCGGCACGTCGCCGAAGATGTGCTTCAGCGCGACGTAGCAGGCGGCGATCGTGGTCGAGCGGGAGATGTTGACCGGTCCGGCGCAGGCAGGCGAGGAGCGGGAGAAATCCATCACCATCGTCTCGCCGTCGATCGTCAGGTCGAGCGCGATCTTCAGCGGTTCGTCGACGATCCCGTCGTTGTCGAGCCAGTCCTCGGCCGAGACGGTGCCCTGCGGCAAGGCCGCGATCTGCGCGCGCATCAGCTTCGCCGCGCGCGCCTTCAGCTCCACCAGGCAGTCGCCGACCGTGCGCGCGCCATAGTCGTCGAGCAGCTCGCCCATGCGCCTGGTGCCGAGGTCGAGCGCGTTGATCTGGCCGTTGAGATCGCCATAGAGCGACATCGGCAGGCGCGAGTTGGCGGAGAGGATGTCGACCACGTCCTGGCGGAACTCGCCCCGGTCGTAGAGCTTCACCGGCGGGATCAGCATGCCCTCCTGGAAGCATTCCGTCGCGGCCGGATTGTAGTTGCCGGGCACATTGCCGCCGACGTCATGCCAGTGGCCGACGGAGGCGAGGAAGCAGAACAGCTTGCCGTCGCGAAACACCGGCTTCACCAGACGGAAGTCGGAGAGATGCGTGCCGCCGTCATAGGGGTCGTTGAAGATCCACACGTCGCCGTCGTGGACGCCGCCGGATTTCGCCGCCTTGTCGATGACGGCCTTCACGGCGAAGGCCATGACGCCGACGAAGATCGGCAGGCCGGACTTGCCCTGCACCAGCGTCTCGCCGGTCGTCGCGTCGTAGATCCCGTGCGAGGCGTCATGGGCCTCGGCGATGATCGGGTTGAAGGCGGAGCGGAAGAGGGTCGCGTCCATCTCGTCGGCGATCTGTTCCAGCCGGCCCTTCAGGATGGCGAGCGTGACAGTGTCGATGGTCATCGCGAGGGTCCTTCGGTGTCGTAGCGCTTGCCGGTTTCCAGCATGTCGTCGGTGCCGATCACGCCGTTGAGACCGGCAAAATCGAACATGCGCGTGCGGAAGGCCTCGTTGGAGCCGTTGGCGACGAGATTGGCATAATAGTCGCGCGCGGTCGCGGCCAGCGCGCGCACCACGCCGCCGGGAAAGATCACGAAGCTGAAGCCGAGTTTTTCCAGCGCGTCGGCGCCGACGATGGGCGTCTTGCCGCCTTCCACCATGTTGGCCATCAGCGGCACGCGCCCGCCGAAGCGCTTCACGATCTCGGAGATCTGCTCCATCGATTGCGGCGCCTCGACGAAGAGCATGTCGGCGCCGGCCTCCAGATAGGCCTCGCCGCGCTCCAGTGCCGCTGAAAAGCCGTCGACGGCAATCGCGTCGGTGCGGGCGATGATCAGCGTCTCGTCGCTTGCCCGCGCGTCGCAGGCGGCGCGGATCTTGCCGGCCATTTCACCTGTCGCGATCAGCGACTTGCCGCTCAGGTGGCCGCAGCGTTTCGGGCTGGTCTGGTCCTCAAGCTGAAGGGCGTTTGCGCCCATGCGCTCGAAGACGCGCACGGTGCGCTGGACGTTGAGGGCATTGCCGAAACCGTTGTCGGCATCGACGACGACGGGAAGGGCGATGCGGTCGCGGATCGCGGCGAGCGTGTCGGCAACCTCACTCATCGACACCAGCCCGATGTCGGGTCGTCCGAAGCGCGTGTAGGCGATGGAGGCGCCGGAGAGATAGACGGCCTCGGCGCCGGCCTGTTCCGCGATCAGCGCCGTCAGTGCGTCGTAGACGCCGGGCGCCAGCAGGATTTTCTGCTCGGCAAGTCGCTGTTTCAGGGGCGGTGTTCGGCGCATTGGCCTTGCTCCTTGTTGCGCTCCTTGGCGAAGCGCTTCTTGAGATGCGGCACCAGCCCGCCGTCGGCGAGCAGCACCTGAAGATTGTCGGGCAGGGGATCGAGTGCGATCGCAGCGCCGTCGCTTGCAAGCTCCAGCCGCGCGGCGGCGACATCGAGGCGCGCGGCCGCGCCGTCCGTCACCGCGCTCAAATCCGGCGCGGTGAGGACGGGAAGGCCGAGATTGATGGCGTTGCGGTAGAAGATGCCGGCGAAGGAGAGGGCCACCACTCCGGCAAGGCCGAGGTGTTTCAAGGCTTCCGCCGCCTGTTCGCGCGAGGACCCGACGCCGAAATTGCGGCCCGCGACCAGCACGTCGCCGGGTGTCACCTCCTGCGCGAAGCCGGGGCGCACGCCCTCCAGACAATGGGCGGCAAGCGCCTCGATCCCGCCCTTCATGTAGGCGCCGGGCGCCAGCTGGTCGGTGTCGATATCGTCGCCGACGAGAATAATCCGCCCGCTCATGACCGCTCTCCTTCGTCCGGCAGGAAATCGCGCGGATCGGCGATTTTTCCCGCTATCGCCGAGGCGGCCACTGTCAGCGGCGAGCCGAGCCAGACCTTTGAAGAGGCCGCGCCCATCCGTCCCTTGAAGTTGCGGGCGGTGGAGGAAATGCAGGTGACGTCTTCGCCGAGCCGGTCGGCGCCATAGCCGGCGCAGATGCCGCAGGCGTTGGGCAGGATGCGCGCGCCGGCTGCCTCGAACACCGCCATGATGCCGTCGGCCGCCGCGCGGTCCTGGTCGCGCTTCGAGGCCGGCGCGACGAGAAGCTCCACGCCCTTGCCCAGCCGGCGGCCACGCAGGATATCGGCGGCGTTTCTCAGGTCCTCGTATTTCGCGCCGGTGCAGGCGCCGATATAGGCGACATCGACGGGCGTTTCAGGCGCCTCGGTGACGGGGGCGCTGTTCGCCGGCGAATGGGGGGCTGCGACCTGCGGCGCAAGGGCGCTTGCATCGAAGACGTGATGTTCCTGAACCGGCGCGCCGGCATCCGTTGCAAGGCCGCTCCAGCTTGCCCGCGCGCCCATGTTCGCGCCGGCTTTCTCCAGAAAGGCGGCCGTGGTTGCGTCGGGGGCGATCAGACCGGCCTGTCCGCCAAGTTCGGCCGCCATGTTGGAGAGCGTCATGCGCTCCTGCATGGAAAGTGCTGTGATTGCCTCGCCCGCATATTCCACCGCCTGATACTTGCCGCCGTCCATGCCGAGCCGGCCGCAGAGCGCCAGCATCATGTCCTTGGCCGTGACGCCTGCCGACAGCTGTCCGCGCCACTCGAGCAGGATGGTCTCGGGTACCTTGAGCCAGATCTCTCCGGTGGCGAGAACGCCGGCCATCTCGGTGGCGCCGACGCCGAACATATAGGCCCCGAAGGCGCCGCCCGTCGGCGAATGGCTGTCGCCGCCGACCACCAGCATGCCGGGGAGGAGATGCCCGCGTTCGGGCAGCACCACGTGGCAGATGCCCTCGCCATCGTGGAAAGCGACCTTGCGCTCCTTCGCCCACTGGCGGGTGAGTTCGAGTATGCGCGCACCTTCGTCGGTGTCGCCGGGCACGAAATGGTCGGAGATCAGCACGACTTTGGAGGCGTCGAACAGGCCGACGCCGAGATCCTGCAGGATCGGCTCGACGCGGCGCGGGCCGCCGCTGTCGTGGATCATGGCAAGGTCGACGCGCGCCGTCACGATCTCGCCGGGCGTGACGTGATCGCGTGCCGATGCGCGGGCGATGATCTTCTGCGCAAGCGTTGTCGGCCGGGGGGAGGCGGATGTCTCGGTCATCAGGCAAGCCCCAGGTAGGAGCGTTTGAGGTCCGGATCGTCCATCAGCGTCGCGGTCGGGCCGGAGAGGCGGATCTCGCCGTTTTCCATCACGAAGGCGCGGTCGGCGATCTCCAGCGACTGAAGCACGTTCTGCTCGACCAGCAGGATCGGCAGGCCGTCCTTGTTGAGCGTCCCGATCAGGGAGAACATTTCCTCCACCAGCAGCGGCGACAGGCCGATGGAGGGTTCGTCGAGGATGAGCAGGCGCGGTTCGGCCATCATGCCGCGACCGATGGCGAGCATCTGCTGCTCGCCGCCCGACAGCGTCCCGGCTTTTTGCCTGGCGCGCTCGCGCAGGCGCGGGAAGGTGTCCATCACCCGGTCCAGATTGCGGGCCCGATTGGGCTTGCCGCGCCGGTAGGCGCCAAGTTCCAGGTTCTCGCGCACCGTCAGATTGGGGAAGATGTGGCGCCCCTCCGGCACATGGATCAGTCCGAGGTCGACGATTGCCTCCGGCGTGCGGCCCTGGATTTCCATGCCGTCGAAAACGATACGGCCCGACCAGGCGGGAATGAGCCCGGAGAGAACGGAGGAGATCGTCGTCTTGCCGACGCCATTGGAGCCGAGCAGGGCGACGATCTCGCTTTTTCCCAGGTCGAAAGTGACGCCGCGCAGCACCTCGACGGCGCCGTAGCCGGCGCGCAGGTTCTCCACGAGAAGCATCGTCTCGTTACTCATGCGCACCTCCCGTCGCCGCGCCGGCCTGTCGTGCCATGCGCTCGGCCATGCCCTTGCCGAGATAGGCCTCGATCACATGCGGGTCGCGGGTGACGTCCTGCGGCGACCCTTCCGCGATCAGTTCCCCCTGATTGAGCACCCATGTGTGTTCGGACAGGCTCATCACCGCCTGCATCACATGTTCGATCAGGAGAATGGTCACGCCCTGGTCGCGGATCGCGCGGATCACCGGGATCACGTCGCGGATCTCGGACGGGTTCAGTCCGGCCAGCACCTCGTCGAAGAGGATCAGGTCCGGGTCGGTGGCAAGCGCGCGGGCGACCTCCAGCCGCTTGCGCCCGGCGACGGTGAGGGCTGCCGCGTCCATGTCGAGCCGGTCGCCGAGGCCGACCTTGCGGGCGACGTCTTCCGCCTTTTCAAGAGCGGCGGCGCGCGAGCGGATCTTCAGATGCGCGCCGACGGCGATGTTTTCCCGCACGCTCTGCCCGGCAAAGGGCTGGACAATCTGGAAGGTTCGGATCATGCCGCGTTCGGCGATCTCCTGGGGCGCGAGGCCGGTGATCACCTCGCCCTTGAAGCGGACTTCGCCGGCATCGGGCGTATGGAAGCCGGTGATCAGCGCAAACAGCGTGGTCTTGCCGGCGCCATTCGGGCCGATCAGCGAGGTGATCTTGCCCGCCGGCACCTGCATGGTGATGTTGTTGGAGGCCTGCAGGCCGCCGAAGCGCTTGGAGATGCCGGCGACGTCCAGGATGGGGGCAGCGTCATGCATGGCGGTCGCCCTCCGCGGTGCGCCGCATCCTGGCGGTGAGGCGGGAGACAAGACCCGACAGGCCGCGCGGGGCGAAGAGCACCATGATCACCAGGATGGTGCCGTAGATCACGAGGCTGATGCCCGGCAGGTCGCCGATCACCTCGCGGGTCACTTCGGAGACCGCATGAAGCGCGACCGCGCCCAGCAGCGGACCGAAAAGCGTGCCCATGCCGCCGACGATCGGCACCAGCAGGCTTTCCACCGAAACGGCCGGCCCATAGGCGATGCCGGGATCGAGGTAGAGAAAGAACTGGGCGTAGAACACCCCGGCAAGGCCGGAGAAAAGGCCCGACAGCATGATCGCGCGCATCTTGACCCGGAAGGGATCGACGCCGAGGGCGCGTGCGGCATCCTCATTGTCGCGCACTGCCATCAGCCTGGCGCCGAAGCGGGAATGGCCGATCCACCAGGCGGTGAGAAAGGCGGCGAGCGTGATCGCCCACAACAGCCAGTAGAAACCGGCCTTGGAGGTGAACTGAAGACTGGCCGCGCCGGGATCTAGCGGGATCAGGATTCCGACGCCGGCGCCGGTGAAGGGCACCGTGTTGGAGAGAATGCGCAGGACCTCGGCAAAGGCGAGGGTCACCAGCGCGAAATAGGATCCGCGAAGGCCGTAGCGAAAGGTGGTGAAGCCGATGAAGGCGGCGACGCCGACCGCAAGGGCGCCGCCGGCGACGAGCCCCAGCCAGGGATTGATGCCGAATTGCACCTGCAGCACGGCGACCGTATAGGCACCGGTTCCGAAGAAGGCGGCATGGCCGAAGGAGAACTGGCCGCCGTAGCCGCCGAGAATGTTCCAGGCCTGGCCGAGCAGGGCGGCATAGAGCGTCATGATGATGGTGGTGCGCCAGGATTCCGATTCCACGACAAAGGGAACCGTGAAGAGCGCGGCGAAGACGAGACCGAGGAGGGCGAGCTGGCGCATGGGTCAGACCTTGTGTCCGAGCAGGCCCGTCGGCCGGAAGACCAGAACCAGGATGAAGATCAGGAAGATGCCGAGCTGGCCCAGGCTTTCGCCGAAGAACAGGCCGCCGAGCGCTTCCACGACGCCGATGATCAGCCCACCCAGGAGCGCACCGACGAAGGAGCCCATGCCGCCGAGCACCACGATGGTGAAGGCGATCAGCACGAAGCCGTGGCCGACCTGCGGGTTCACGTAGTAGCTCGGCAGCAAGAGGCAGGCGGCGACGCCGAGACAGGCGATGCCGAGGCCGAAGCTCATGGCGAAGACATGCTCCACGTCGATGCCGACGAGCTTGGCGCCCTTGCGCTCCTTGGCAAGCGCCCGGATGGCGCGGCCGAGATCCGTCTTGCTCATGATCAGCCACAGGAGCGCTGCGGTGATCAGCGCGCCGGCGAAGGCAACTACCTTGGGCAGCGGCAGGAAGGCGCCGAGGATCTCCACCACCTCGAAGGAATAGGGCACGTCGATGATGCGCGTGTCGGACTTGAACAGGAACAGCGAGAGGTTCTCGATCACGATGGCGAGACCGAGGGTCACCAGCAGGATGTTCTCGTCGCGCCCGTGGCTGGCGCGGCCGATGATGCCGCGCTGCAGCGCGTAGCCGAGCGCGAACATGCCGGGCGGCACTATCAAGAGCGCCACGTAAGGGTCGATCCCGAACTGGACGTTGAGATAGTAGACCGCGTAGAGGCCCAGCATCAGCAGCGCCCCATGGGCGAAATTGATGATGTGCAGCACGCCGTAGATCAGCGTCAGGCCAAGGGCGACGAGGGCATAGAGCGCCCCTGTCGTCAGCCCGTTCAGCACGGACGGAACGATGATCGCCATGTCGGGCATGGTCACTCGCAAGGCTTGTCGGACGAGAGGGGCGGGCGGGAGCGTCACGCCCCGCCCGCTTCGATCACGCGACTGGCGCTCAGCCGCCCATCGGGAAGACGGTCTCGGCGGAGGCGAACTCGGCCGGGAAGATCACCTCGATCTCGCCGTTCTGCACCTGGGTGTTGACCGGCTGCGCGCCTTCGTTCTGCCCGTCGACCATCTTCGTCGCGCCATAGGGCATGTAGGACATGTCCATTTCCGAGGCCGCAAGCGCTGCGTTGACCGCATCCTTGTCGGTGGAGCCGGCGCGCTCGATGGCATCGACGAGACCGAGTACGGCGTTATAGGCGAGGAACACCTCGTAGGTGTAGATCAGGCCCTTGGCTTCGGCCGCCGCCTTGCGCTGAAGCGCAACGTCCGACTTCGGATTGAACCAGTGATTGCAATCCATGATCAGGTCGGCGGCTTCCGGGAACTCGTTGACGAACTGGTAGTTCGACGCGGCCCCACCGAGCACCGAGTAGATGCCCTTCGCCTCGATGCGCTGCTGGCGCATGGTGCGGGCGAGCAGCACATATTCGTTGTAGTAGTTGGCGGGGATGATCAGGTCCGGCTTCTGCGACTTGATCTGCAGCACGATATTGGTGAAATCGCGCGTCGGATTGGCGTGCTTGATGATATCGATCACCTCGATGCCCTTTTCCGGCAGGCGCTTTTGCAGCAGGCCGGCCGTGCCGGTGCCGAACAGCGATTCCTCGTGGATGATCATCGCCGTCTTGGCCGGGGAGCCGGCAGCCTTGTTGATCGTGTCGAGGTTGTCGACGGCGAAGTCGGCGATCTTGCCGTAGCCGGGGCCGAAGCGGAAGGTGTTGGCCAGACCGCGCTGGACGATCTGGTCGGAGACGCCGACGTCGACCACATGCGGCGTGTTGGTCTTGGCCGCTTCCTGCGAGGTGGCGAGCGAGATGGAGGAGGCGTAGCCGGCGACGATGCCGTCGATGCCGGCCTCGGCCATCTTGGTGACCTCGGCCGCGCCGATCTCGGGCTTGCCCTGGCTGTCGGCGAGCACCGCCTCGACCATGGCGCCGCCCATCGACTTGATGCCGCCGGCGGCGTTGATGTCGGCAATTGCCATCAGGGCGCCTTCGCGGCACTGGTTGCCGGAGAAGGCGACGAAACCGGACACGGGGTGGATCAGGCCGATCTTCACCGGGGTCGCCTGGGCGCGCAGCACGGCCGGGAAGCCGGTCACGCCAAGCGCGAACGCGGCGGCGCCGGTCGCCAGGAAATCACGACGGCGCAGGCCGCCCTTCAACGTCTTGTCAGTCATCTCAAACCTCCACTGGCGGCCGTCTTCGCGACCGGTTGGCTGTCCCGGGTCCCTCTTTGCGCTGTTATCCGCCGCCGGCCGGGACCGGTGGCGAGCTTGTCGTGGTCCAGCGCGGGCCGCTTTCGGCGCGCACCCGGCGCATGGACATTTCAAAACGGTAGAGATCCGGCCGGTAGAGGACGCGGATGTATTCCACGGGCCGCTCGGAGCGGTCGCTGACGACACGGCGCACCTCGATCAGCGGCGAACCGGCCGGGATCGACAGCACGGTGGCGACGTCGGTCTCGGCGACGGTGGCGGAGATCGTCTGGCGGGCGGAGGCGACATCGACGCCGGCGCGCTCCAGAAGGTGCAGCAGCGGCTGGACGTTGAGGTCGTCGCTGCCGTAGTGGCGGCCGATGTCGGCCGGCACATAGGTGACGAGATAGGACATCGGCTCGCCGTCGAGACGGCGCACGCGCACCGCGCGCTGCACCTCGGTGCCGGGCTCGACCTCAAGCGCGTGGGCAATGTCCTCGCCCGCAGGCACATAGGCGAAGGAAAGCACCTCCGCCGTGGTCGACTGGCCCATCAGGGTGATGTTTTCCAGCCAGCCCTCGATGGAGGAGGTGACGGCGGGGGCCGGCGGGCGGTTGACGACCCGCGTGCCGCGCCCGCGCTCGCGGATGACGAGACCGGCGTCGGCCAGTTCGTTCAGCGCGCGCTTCGCGGTGATGCGGGAGACGCCGAATTCGGTGGTGAGGTCCTGCTCGCTCGGCACGCGCTCCCCGGCCGACAGGTTGCCGCCGTAGATGCGGTTGCGCAGGAGCAGGAAGATCTGGTGGTAGAGCGGAACGGGCCCGTTCGGGTCGAGACCGCCGGCACCGCGCAGCGTCGCGGCTGTGTCGCTGCCTGTCGTGGCGGGTTTGATCGGGACCGGCGGTGTGCTCACGGGCAGGCTCTCTTTCCGTTCGATGTGTTTAATGGTATGTCATTATACCATTATGTCAATCAGCTTTCGTCAGGTCGGGAGACGGGCCGAAAAGCGTTGTTATTCAAGGAAATTTTCGGAAGGGTCGCGCCGAGGGCGGCCGACAGTGCGGGGAGGAACGCAGCATGCCGATCGTGCGGGTAACGATGATCGAGGGCTATGGGGACGAGGTGCGCCAGCGGCTCGCGCTGCGGCTGACCGATACGGTGCGCGGCACCATCGCGGCACCGGCCGACGGCGTCACCGTCGCCATCGAGGAGGTGAAGCCGTCAAACTACATGCGCGGCGGCAGGAGCCGCACGCCGGGCGCAGCCGTGCCCGATCCGGTCGAGGTGGTGCGCGGGTTCCTGGCGGCGATGGAGGCGCGCGACCTGGAGCGGGCGCAGGCCCATCTCGCCGATGGCTTCGAGATGATGTTTCCCGGCGGCCGGCGCTTCGAGACGCTGCCGGAGATGATCGCCTGGGGGCAGACCCGCTACCGGCAGGTCGCCAAGACCTTTGCCGGCTTCGACACCGGATTTTCCGACGGTTGCACTGTGGTCCATTGCCATGGAACGCTGAGCGGCGAGTGGCTGGACGGCTCGCGCTTCGAGGACGTGCGCTTCATCGACCGCTTCGAGGTCGTCGACGGGCGGCTCGCCCGCCAGAGCGTGTGGAACGATCTGGGCGAACGGCAACGGGAAGGACCCCAGGTCAATGCTTGAATTTGCAATCGCGGTGTTTCTGCTGATCGTCACACCGGGGCCGGGGGTGCTGTCGACCGCGGGGGTCGGCTCGGCCTTCGGGTCCCGCGCCGGGCTTGCCTATGTCGGCGGGCTGTGGGCCGGCAACAACCTCGTTGCCGCGCTGGTGGTCTCCGGTCTTGCGGCGGCGGCGCTCTCGGTGCCGTGGCTGCGCACCGTGCTTTTGTGGGGCTCTGTCCTTTATCTGGTCTATCTGGCTGCCAAGATCGCCTTCGCCGGCAGCCGGCTCGCCTTCATTCACCCCGAGCGCGCGCCCGGCTTCTGGAACGGGCTGGCGCTGCAGCCGATCAACCCGAAGGCCTATGCGGTCAACACGGCGTTTTTCTCCGGCTTCGCCTTCATGAGTTCGGCGCCGGCGCTTGAGATCGCGATCAAGTTCCTGATCATGAACGCGATCTGGATCCCGATCCACATCGGCTGGCTGTGGGCGGGCGTGACCTTGCGGCGCATGGACCTGCCGCGGCGCACGACGCGGATCATCAATATCGTCATGGCGCTTGCCATGCTCGGCGTGGTCGGGCTCGCCGTCGCCGCACAGCTCTAAAGCTCCGGCCCGGCCCGCGCCGGCAGCGTTGGCGCACCGGCAAAGGCGCGCGCCGGCGTCTAAGCCATCCCTCCCGATTCTCATCCACACCTGCGTTGCGACAGGCGCTCCACCGCGCGGGCCCGCATTGCCCGGCCAGTGCGGGCACGGTCCGGCTCGTGCGGTCGCGCGTCGTTGCATTTGACCGTTGCCAAGGCGAGGTTGCGCCACTAGTGTTCGTATAGCGAACAAATGTACGGTAATTTGCATGCTGGGACTGATCGTCAACCCGATGGCGGGGCTGGGCGGTCCGGCGGGACTGAACGGTTCCGACGGGGCGGACATCCTCGCGCGTGCCCTGGCGCGGGGCGCGCGGCCGGGCTCCGTGCCCAGAGCGATCCGGGCGATGCGGGCATTCGCCGGCGCGTGCCCGATCCTGACGGGGCCGGGTTCGCTCGGCGCCGACGCGATCGCGGACGGCGCGACGGTCGAGGTCGTTGCAATGACGGTGGCGGACGACGCGAGCGACACCCGTCGGCTTGCCGAGGCGATGAAGGGGCGTGTCGGTCTCATTCTCTTCGCCGGCGGCGATGGCACGGCGCGCGACATTGCCGGGGTCGTCGGCGAGGAGGTGCCGATCCTCGGCATCCCGGCCGGCGTGAAGATGCATTCGGCGATCTTCGCCCGGAACCCGGAGAGTGCCGGACGCGGCGCAGCGGAGTTCCTGAAAACGGACAGGGCACGCACCCAGCGCGCCGAGGTGCTCGATATCGACGAGGCCGCGCGACGCGAGGGGCGCCTGTCGACCAGCCTCTACGGCGTGGTGCGCACACCCGATGCCGCCCAGGTCCTGCAAGGGGCGAAGGCCGGCGGCGGGGGCGGTCTCGGCGAGCTGGACGCGGCGCTTGGCATCTATGTCGCGGGGATGGAGCCCGACACGCTCTATCTGCTCGGCCCCGGCACCACCATGGCGGCGCTGAAGGCGCGCCTGTCCGGGCATGAGGGGAGCTTGCTCGGCGTAGATGTGGCGCGCGGAGGAGAAATCGTGGCGGCAAACGCCAGCGAACGCGATCTCGTCGCCCTGCTCGAGGGTGCGCCGCGCGCGCGCATCGCGCTCAGCGTCGTCGGCGGGCAGGGGTTCCTGCTCGGGCGCGGCAACCAGCAGATCTCGCCCCGTGTCCTGCGCAAGGTGGGGCTCAAAAATATCGACGTGTTCTGCGCGTCGGAAAAACTCGCCCGTCTGTCGCCGGCCGTGCTGAGCGTCGACACGGGAGACAGTCGTCTCGATGCGGAACTGGCGGGCTACCGGCCCGTCATGACCGGGGCGAACAAAAGCCAGGTGGTTCGCATCGCCGCCTGATCCTGCCACTCGATACATGGGAGACCCGCCAGTGACACAACCGCATCCCTGGATGGCCAACGCGGTTCAGGAAACCAAGGACGAAATGATGGCGGCGCTCGGCGTTTCGAGCGTCGAGGAGCTGTTTCACCAGATCCCGGCCGATCATCTGACCCAGCGCCCCTTCGACCTGCCGCGCCAGCTTGCCAGCGAGACCGAACTGTCGCGTCATCTGGAGGACCTGCTCGCCAAGAACGAGAACGCCGCCGACAATCTGTGTTTCCTCGGCGCCGGCGCCTGGCCGCATTATGTGCCGTCGATCTGCGACGAGATCGCCGGGCGCTATGAATGGCAGACCTCCGTCTTCGGATCGCCGACCTCCGACCACGGTCGCAATCAGGCGTGGTTCGAGTTCACCAGCCAGATTGGCGCCCTGGTCGAAATGGATTTCGTCGGCCTGCCGGTCTACAGCTGGGGCTGCGCCATCGGTCACGGGGTGCGCATGGCGGCCCGCATGACCGGTCGCTCGCGGGTGCTGGTGCCGGCCGTGATGGACCCGGAACGGCTCGCGGTGCTGCGCACCTATTGCGGTCCGAGCGAGATGGAGCGTCATCTGGATATTGTCGAGGTCGCGGTGGGAGCCGACGGTCTGATCGACCGTGAGGACCTTGCGACCAAGCTCGACGACACCGTGGCCGCGCTCTACTTCGAGACGCCGTCCTATCACGGCGTGATCGAGAGCGATCCGGCCGGATTGTGCCAGGCGGCGCGCGCCGTCGGAGCGGAGGCAATCGCGGGTGTCGATCCGATCTCGCTCGGCGTGCTGGAAGCGCCGGGCGCCTATGGCGCGACGATGGCGGTGGGGCCGACCCAGCCACTCGGCGTTCACATGAACTGCGGCGGTGGCGTCGGCGGCTTCATCGCCAGCCCCGACGAGGAGCGCTATGCGCGCGAGTATCCGACGCTCAACATCTCCATCGCCGAGACGATCAAGGAAGGCGAATACGGCTTCGGCCTCACGCTCTTCCACCAGTCGTCCTACGGCATGCGCGACGAGGGCAAGGACTGGACGGGCAACTCGGTCTATCTGTGGGCCGTCGCCAACGCCGCCTATATGGCCGCGATGGGACCGGAGGGCTTTCGCGAGATCGGCGAACTGATCCTCGCACGCAGCCACCGCGCCGCGTCAGCGATCGACGCGCTCCCCGGATGCTCGGTCGATCTGGAGCGGCCGTTCTTCAAGGAGTTCGTGGTGCGGTTCGATCGGGCCAGGGTCGCCGACGTCAATGCCGCACTTCGAGCGCAGGGGATCTTCGGCGGCAAGGACATCTCCGGGGAACCCGGGATCGACGGACAGGCGGCGCTCTTCTGCGTGACGGAAGTGCATACGGACGCGGATATCGACCGTCTCGTGGCGGCGCTGAAGGAGGCTCTTTGACATGAATGCACCGATCAAGACCCGCTCGAAGGCGCGCTTCGAGGGCTATCACGCCGCGCGCTGGGCCGAACCGGTGGTGATGGAGATGTGCTGCGAGGGACGGCGCGGCGCGATGTTTCCGCCGGCCGGCACCGATGTGCGCCTTCCCGCCGGGGCCATGCGCAAAAAGGCGCCGCAGCTGCCGCAGATGACCGAACACGACGTGTTGCGTCACTATCTGCACCTCAGCCAGATGACGCTCGGCATGATGGGCGTGTCGCTCTTCGGCACCTGCACCATGAAGTACAACCCGCGCATCGGCGAGAAGGTCGTCGCGGGCAAGAACCTTGCCGAGGTCCATCCGCTGCAGCATCCCGACACGCTGCAGGGCATCATGGAGATCTACGCCAATTTCTCCGACATCCTGTGCGAGCTGTCGGGCATGGACCAGTTCGTGTTCCAGGCCGGCGGCGGCGCGGACGCGGCCTATACTCACGCCTGCCTGACGCGCGCCTATCACGCGAGCCGTGGCGAGCTGGAACAGCGCGACCAGATCATCACGACCATCCAGACGCACCCGTGCTCGCCCGCGACGGCCAATACCGCCGGTTTCGAGGTGATCACGCTGAGCCTGGAGGAAAACGGCTATCCGTCGCTGGAGCAGCTGAAGTCGGTCGTCGGTCCGCGCACGGCCGCGCTGATGGTCAACAATCCCGACGACATGGGCATCTACAATCCCGACATCAAGGAATGGGTGCGCATCGTCCATGAGGCCGGGGGCTTGTGCTTCTACGATCACGCTAACTTCAACGGCGTGATGACGCGGCTGCGGGCCCGCGAACTCGGCTTCGACGCCTGCATGTACATGCTGCACAAGACCTTCGGCGCGCCCAAGGGTGGCGGCGGTCCGGCCGTCGGCGCCTACGGCTGCTCGAAGGAACTTGAACCCTTCCTGCCGTCGCCGCTGGTCAAGCGCGAGGGCGACCGCTTCGTGCTCGACGAGGACCGGCCGCTGTCGGTCGGCAAAATCCGCGAGTTCTGGGGAAATGCCCCGCAGGTGGTCAAGGCCTATGCCTGGGCGCTGGCAATGGGCGCGGAAGGCCTGCGCGAGGCGGCCGACATTTCGGTGCTGGCCAACAACTACATGGACAAGCGGCTCGGCGAGGTGAAGGGCGTGACCCGCTCCAATCCGGGGATCGATGCCTGGCGCATGGAGATGACCCGGCATTCGCTGGAGACCGTGACCCGCGACACCGGTTGCACCGTGGTCGACATCTCCAACCGGATGACGGATTTCGGCATCGATGCGCTCTGGCTGAGCCATGAACCCTGGCTCGTTGCCGAGCCCTTCACGCCGGAGGCCGGCGAGCTGTGGTCGAAGGAGGACATCGACTACTGGATCGACGTGATGGAACACGTCATCCACGAGGCCTATGCCGATCCCGACATGGTCAAGACCGCGCCGCACAAGGGTGCGATCCACCAGCTCAAGGGCGCGTCGCTGGAAGACCCCGAGCGCTGGGCGACGACGTGGCGGGCGCATCGCCGCAAGAACCTCGGCGTCTGAGCCAAGAAAAAGGCCCGGTCACCGCGTCGGCGGTGACCGGGCCAGTCGGACACGGTCGAAACGGGCGACCCTGCCAGAAAGACCGGAGGCCTAGAGCGTCGATTCCAGACGCGTGTTGGCGACGATCTCGGGCACGCTTGCCTGATTGGGAAGCGCGAGCACCAGGGAGACGATTTCCGCCACCGTGTCCGGCTGCAGGCGTTCCGCCTTGGGCGTCACGCCGGGAATGCCGTCGATCATCTGGGTGTCGATCGCGCCCGGGCAGATCGCGGTGCCGCGCAATCCGTCCTCCCAGCCGGCGAAGCGCACGGCATGGGTCATGGCAAGAAGCGCCTGCTTGGTCATCACGTAGCCGAGCGACACGGAGGCGTCGCGGTAGCGCTTGGCGTCCGTCGAGGCGATGCTGACGACGCGGCCGCGCCCCGAGGCCTTGAGATGGGGCAGGGCTGCGCGGATCAGGCGGAACGGTCCCTTGACGTTGACCTGCCAGAGGTCGTCGAGATCGCTTTCCTCGCCGCGGGTGAAGTCCACCATCTTGAGAATGCCGGCGTTGTTGACCAGGGCATCCAGCGCGCCGTGGCGCGCGAGCGTCTCGTCCACCCAGTCCTGCGCGGTCTCCGGGTAAGCGGTATCGAAGCGATGCGCGCTCAGCCGGTCGGCGGGGGCATCCGGAAAGGCTGTTGCCACCTCCTCGGGACGGCGCACGCCGACGGACACGCTGTGACCGTCGGCAAGTGCGCGGCGCACGATGGCGGCGCCCAGTCCGCGCGCGCCGCCGGACACCATGACGATGCGGGGAGCGGCCATCTCAGAACAGCCCCTGATAGACGCCGCCGTCGTTGACGATGTTCTGTCCGACGATGAAGCCGGCCTGATCGGAGCACAGGTAGGCGACGAGATCGCCGCATTCCTTGGGGTCGGCGAAACGACCGGCGGGCACGCTCTTCACCCGGTCCGCCACGATGGCCTCATAGGTGGTGTTTCCGCGCCTGGCGTGGTTGTGCAGGTTGGTGTGCAGCGCGTCCGTGTCGAAGAAGCCCGGGCAGACGGTGTTCATCGTCACATTGTCCGGCACGCATTCGCGCACCATCGAGGCGATGGCGCCCGACAGCGCCAGACGGGCCGCGTGGGAGTGGGCGAAATTGACCTGCGGGAACTTGATGAAGCTCACGGAGATGTTGACGATCCGTCCGAAGCGGCGCTTGCGCATACCCGGAACGACCGCCTGGATCATCTGCACCGACGACAGGAAATGCGCGTTCAGCCAGAACAGCCACTCGTCCTTGTCCCATTCCGTGAAGTCGCCGGGGATCTGGCGCATGCCAGGGTTGGAGACGAGAATATCGGCTTCCGGGCAGGCGTCCAGGATCGCGGCGCGACCTTCTTCGGTGTTGTAGTCGGCGGCAACCGCCGTCACGTCGACGCCGGTCTTCTCGCGGATTTCCTGTGCCGTCTCTTCCAGCGCGTCGGCGCTGCGGGCATTGAGAACGAGGTTGACGCCTTCGCCCGCGAGCGACATGGCGCAGGCCCGTCCAAGGCCCTTGCTGGCGGCGCTGACGATGGCCGTGCGGCCCTTGAGACCGAGATCCATGGTGTGCTCCTTCTGGTGTGTGTGCGTGGCCCGCTCAGGCCGCGTTGGTGAGGGCGCCGCCGAGGGCGTCGAGGTCGCGGCGCAGTCCGTCGAGGACCGCCCCGGTCAGCGGCTGCAACGGCGCGCGCACCGGCCCGCCGCCCGGCAGGCCGAGATGGTCCATCGCCGCCTTGGTCGCCGGATAGAGCGTGCGCCCCTTGGTCGTGAACATCTCGGTGAGCGCAAGCCCCGTGCGTTGCAGCGCCCAGGCATCGGCCTGCGACCCGTTGCGGGTCACGTCCCAGATGTCGATACAGCCCGACCAGACATTGGGGAAGCAGTCGATCAGCCCGTCGCAGCCGGCAAGCGTCGCCGGAACGCCGATGGTGGAGGAGGGGCCGCAGAAGACGCGGATCCGCTCGCCGGCGATGTTGAGCGTATCGAGGAAATTGCTCCAGTTGCCCGAGCTTTCCTTGATGGCGACGACCTTGTCCAGATCGGCCAGCCGGTCGACGAGCGCGGGCGTCAGCGCGTTCCCGGCGTTGCCGGGGATGTTGTAGAGCACGATCGGAATGTCGACGCCGGCATTCACCGCCTCGAAATGCGCGTAGATCTCGTCATCCGAAAGCCGCGCGAAATAGGGAGGGGTGACGAGGATGCCGTCGCAGCCGGCGGCCTTGGCGGCCTGCCCCAGTTCGACCGCCTCGCGGGCGGTGATTGCGGCCGCTCCGACAATCTTCCATCCGCCGTCGCCGATGGTCTCGACGGTGGTGCGATAGACGTCCGCCTTTTCCGCCGCCGTCAGCGCCCAGAACTCGCCGGTGCAGCCGGCCGAGACCACGCCCGTGCAGCCGAGGCCCATCAGGCGCTCGATATTCGCCCTGAGGCCGGCATGATCAACCGAGCCGTCCTTTGCAAAAGGGGTGGTGATGGCCGGGAGGACGCCCGTCCATTCAATGGAATCTCTGTTCACGCAATCAATCCTTATGCAGCAGGTCGAGCGATGTCGCCGGAAGCGCGCAGTTCATCGAATACAGCGCCTGCAGCCGCGCGCGTCGTGTCGACCATGAAATCAATGCCGTCCTCGTCGATGACGAAGGGAGGCGAGAAGGAAACGCTGTCGCCATCGGGCAGCGCTCGAACGATCAATCCCGCCTCGAGCGCCTTGCGCACGATGCGTGCGGCGACCGTCAGGGAGGGATCGAATTTGCGGGGACCGGCTTTCTCCGGTTGCGCGAATTCCACCGCCGCGACCAGCCCGTCGCCGCGCACTTCGGCGGCAATCGGCAGGTCGGCGAAGGCCGCGCGCAGGCGGTCCTGGAGGTAGGCGCCCATCCGGCCGGCGCGGGCGACGAGATCCTCGCGCTCCAGCAGGTCGAGATTGGCAAGGGCTGCGGCCGCCATCACCGGGTGGGCGGTGTAGGTGTAGCCGTGGCCGAAGGGGCCGAACTTCTTGCCGCCCTCGTCGACGATGGTGCGCCAGACGTGTTCTGAGACGATGCAGCCCGACAGCGGCGCATAGCCGGAGGTGATGCCCTTGGCGACGGTCATCAGGTCGGGCTTAAGGCCATACCGCTCGGATCCGAACATCGTGCCGAGCCGGCCGAAGCCGCAGATCACCTCATCGGCGATCAGGAGCACGTCGTATCGGCGCAGAACCGCCTGGATCTTCTCGAAATACCCCGCCGGCGGAACGATCACGCCGCCGGCCCCCATGACCGGCTCGGCGATGAAGGCGCCGACGGTATCCGGACCTTCCGCGAGGATCAGGTCTTCCAGCTCCCTGGCGAGACGCGCGGAAAAGACCTCGTCGCTTTCGCCGGGACGGCGGACCCACAGATTGTGCGGCGGCTGGACGTGACGGATCATCGGCAGCGGCAGGTCGAAGCCCGCGTGCAGTCCGGGCAGGCCGGTCAGGCCCGCCGAGAGTACCGTGACGCCATGATAGCCGCGGGTGCGGGAGATGATCTTCTTCTTCTCGGTCCGGCCGCGGGCGTTGTTGTAGTACCAGACCAGCTTGGCCTGGGTGTCGTTGGCATCCGAACCGGAGGCGCCGAAGAAGATCTTCGACATGCCGTCCGGCGCCATCTCGACCACCCGGGCGGCGAGTTGGGCCGCCGGCTCTGTGGCCATCGAGCTAAAGCCGTGGAAATAGGAGAGATTGCGGGCCTGGTCGGCCAGCGCGTCGGCGATCTCCTCGCGACCGTAGCCGACGTTGACGCACCACAGGCCGGCCATGCCGTCGAGATAGCGCTTGCCGTCGTCGGCGGTGATCCAAACGCCCTTCGCCTTGCGCGCCATCATCACCGCGCCGTCGCGCTCGTGCGAGGACAATGCGCTGAACGGATGGAACATGTAGCGGCGGTCGAGTTCCTTGCTGCTTGTCATTTTTGACCTGCCATGCGAGCCGGTTGGGAGGGAAGGGCGGCATCGTTCTCGCCGTCCCGGTTGAGACGCCGGCCGTCGCCGTCCCTGGCGAAGACGTGAAGCTTGTCGGGCGCGAAACCGATGCGGACCGCCTGGTCGAGAGCCAGCTCGCGGCCGGCCTCGACACGCGCGAGCAACCGTTTTCCGTCGCCGATCTCCAGCGTCACGATCTTCTCGTGTCCCGTGTTCTCGACGAGCTTCACGGTTGCGGGCATGTCGCCTTCGCCCACCAGGACGTCCTCCGGACGACAGCCAAAGACCACCGGTCCATCGGCGGTGCCTGGGGCCAGAAGGGCCATGTCGATCGGCTGTGCGTAGCCCGGAAGACAGAGGTGGCCGTTCGCGAGATCGCAGTCGATCAGGTTCATCGACGGGGTGCCGATGAAACCGGCGACGAAGACGTTGGCCGGGCGGTTGTAGACCGCGTCCGGCGTGTCGAACTGCTGCAGCTTGCCGCCGTTCATGATGGCGATGCGATGCGCCATGGTCATCGCCTCGAGCTGGTCGTGCGTGACATAGACCATGGTCTTGCCGAGCTTGCGGTGCAGTTCGACCAGTTCCGTGCGCATGTAGCTGCGCAGCTTTGCGTCAAGGTTCGACAGCGGCTCGTCGAGCAGGAAGACTTCCGGGTCGCGCACCAGCGCGCGGCCGAGCGCGACGCGCTGCTGCTGGCCGCCCGAAAGCTGCTTGGGCCGGCGCGTGAGCAGCGGCTCCAGATGCAGAAGGGCTGCTGTTTCCGCCACCTTGCGGGCACGCTCGGCCTTCGGCACGCCGCGCTTCTTGAGCGGATAGGCGATGTTGTCGGCGACCGTCATATGCGGATAGAGCGCATAGGACTGGAACACCATGGCGATGTCGCGCTTGCCCGGCGGCACGTCGTTGACGACGCGGTCGCCGATGCGGATCTCGCCCGAGGTCGGAAATTCCAGGCCCGCCATCATGCGCAGCGTCGTCGACTTGCCACAGCCCGACGGCCCCAGAAGCGCGACGAACTCGCCGTCGCGGATCGAAATGTTCAGGTTTTCCAGTGCGACGAAGGCGTGGAACGCCTTGCGCACATTGATCAGCTCGATACCAGACAATGGATCGGTGTCCTGTGTTTAGCCCTTCACCGCGCCGCCGCCGAAGCCGCTGGTGAGGTAGCTTTGAAGAAATGCGAAGATCACGATGAGAGGCACGCTCATCATCACCGAGGCTGCCATCAGCAGCGACCATTCGATGTTGAAGGCGCTGATCAGCATCGACATCACGCCGGTGGTCAGCGGCCGCGAGGCATCCGAGTTCACCAGCACCAGCGCGTAGAGATATTCGTTCCACGCCAGAATGAAGGTGAAGAGCGCGGTGGAGATGATCCCCGGCAGAAGCTGCGGGAAGATGATGTCCTTGAAGGCGCCCATGCGGGACGCACCGTCGACGAGCGCGGCGGATTCCAGATCCTCCGGCACACCGTCCATGAAGGAGCGCATCAGCCACAGCGCATAGGGAAGCGCGAAGGTGGTGTAGGCCAGCACGAGGCTGAACAGCGTGTTCGACAACCCGAGCGCCACCATCATCAGATAGAGCGGGATGACCAGCACCACCGACGGCAGGAGGTAGGTGAAGAGCACCAGCGTCGCCAGCGTCTCGCGTCCCCGGTAGCGGAAGCGCACGAGGCTGTAGGCGCCGAGCGTGGCGAGCGCGACCACGAAGAGGGTGGTCGAACCGGACAGGATCACCGAATTGCCGAAGTAGGTCAGGAACGGCGTTTCGCTGAGCAGCTTCCAGTAGTGCTCGAAGGTGACCGTCTCCGGCACCCAGGTCGGCGGGATGCGGAAGAGCTCCGTCTGCGGCTTGACCGAGGTGATCACCATCCACACCAGCGGGAAGGAGATCAGCAGAACCAGCGCCCAGACGAAAAGGGTGAGGGCAAGCTTGCGATAGATGCGCATGGACTAGACCTCCCTGCCGTTGGTGCGGCGGATGTAGACGATCATGAAGACGAGCATCACCAGCATCATGGCGACCGCATAGGCAGACGCCTGACCCATCCGGTTGAGCGAGAAGGCTTCCTGGTAGACGAGAAGCGCCAGGGTCTGCGTCGAGGTGACGGGACCGCCGCCGGTCAGCAGATAGAGCAGGTCGAACTCCTTGAAGTCCCAGATGGCGCGCAGAAGGATGATCACCGTCAGCACCGAGCGAAGCTGAGGCAGCGTGACGTCGAAGAAGCGCGCAATCGGGCCTGCGCCGTCGATCCGGGCGGCCTCGTAGAGCGGCTCGGGAATCGTCTGCAGGCGCGCCAGCACCGCGATCACGACGAAGGGGAAGTACTTCCAGGCGCCGACGAGAATGACGCCGATCATCGCATTGGGCATGGTGCCCAGCCAGTCGAGCGGCATGTCGATGATGCCGAGCTGCATCAGGCCGTGGTTCAGGGCGCCGTAGAGGTCGTTGAACAGCCACTTCCAGACCAGCACCGCGACGACGGTGGAGAGGAAGTAGGGAAACAGCACAAGCGATCGCGCAAGAGAGCGGAACCAGATGTTCTCGTTCAGCAGCAACGCCATGGCGACGCCGAGCACGATCTGCAGCGTCAGCGTGCCGACGGTCCAGATCAGCGTGGTGAGCAGGGACGACCAGAAGGCGGTGCCGCTCAGCAACTCGACGTAATTGGCGACGCCGACGAACTCGCCCTCGAGCGTCGGCGTGTAGATCGAGAACAGGCTCAGGTAGATCGCCGCGATCAGCGGATAGACGATCACGGCGCTGAAGACGACGATGGTCGGTGCGATGAGCAGGACGCCAAGCCGCGCGTAGCGCCGCTCTAGTGGGGATGGGGTCATTTTTGGAACTTGATCCGGTGCGAGCGGAAAATTGCGGCGGCCGAAGCCGCCGCGCCGAAGGCCGAAGATCAGCTCTTCATGATTTCCTCGATGCGCTTGGCGGTTTCGCCGAGCACCTGGTCGGTGTTTTCCCCGTTCAGGATCACCCGCTGCACCATCTCGGCGATGACGCCGGAGTTGACGATCTCGCCCGCCTTGGCATTGGGCTGATGCGCGTCGGACTCCCAGCCGAGATTGTAGCCGGCAGCGGCCGCTTCCGACATGAGCTCGACCTCGCCCGCGTATTTTTCGATGATCTCGTTGTCGAGATAGCGCGGGTCGGTGGAAATCGTCTTGAGCACCGGCAGGACGTGGCCGGGGGCCGCGTGCAGCTGCTGGATGTAGCCCTCGGGATCGAACAGAAAGGCCGCGAACTGCTTGGTCGCTTCCATGTTGGTCGCATCCTTGGGGATGAAGACCGACGGGAAGTCGTTGAAGGTCCAGGGTGCGATATCTGCCGACTTGGTGGGATATTTCACGCAGGTGACGCTGTCGGCGATGCCCGGGTTCTGGGCATTGACATTGGCCAGCACGCGGCCGGTGTAGATGCCGGTGGCGCAGGCGCCCGAGACGAAGGCCGTGAGGCTGTCGCCCCAGGAGTAGTTGGTCGCGCCCGGCGGGCAATAGGCGCGCATGGCCTTGTAGAATTCCAGCGCGTCGCGGGTTTCCTGGCTGTCGATGGCGATCTGAAGGTCGGGGGTGAAGACCTGGCCGCCGGCCTGGTGGATCACGCCGATGAAGACCAGCGTGGTCATCGAGTTGCGGCCGTAGGGCAGGGGCGCGCCGTAAATGCCGCCGCCCTGCATCTTCTCGACCGCCGACAGCAGCTCGTCCCAGGTGCGCGGTGCTGCGTCGATGCCGGCCTTTTCCATCAGGTCCTTGCGCAGCCACAGCATGTTGGCGGCGGAGTTGCCGATGCCGGTGCCCGCGTATTGGCCCTTGTCGATCTCGTAGATCTTGTTCGCGCCATCGTAATATTTGTCCGGCCCGATCATCTCGATGACGTCGTTGAACGGCTCGAGAAGGCCCGAGCGCCAGTAGTTGGAGACGGCGAAGCTCGGCAGATGGGTGACGATGTTGGGGAGCTCGCCGCTGGCGAAGGCGGCGGCAAGCTGGGGAGCGTAGCCCTCGTCGGACGTCTTCTCGAAGACGACCTTCACGTTCGAGTGCAGCGCCTCGAAATTCCGGATCTGGGTCTTGTAGGCAGCGAGCTGGTCCGGGGCAGCCTGGGGCGACCACCAGCGCAGCGTGATCTGCTCCTGGGCATGCAGGCGGCGCGGCATGGCCGCGGCGGCGCCGGCCGCGGTGATGCCCGCGAGGACCGAGCGACGCGAGATGCGCATCTTGCCAGAACCCGAGGCGCGATCATGAATTGGCATAGGCCTTACTCCCCTTCTGAATTTGTTCGCATACCGAACTTATGTTCGTAATAACATCGAAATTTCCGGGGAATGGCAAGCGGTTTTTTGGCAAATCCGGACCAAACCGGGAATCATGTGCGTCATACGTACTATTCAACCACTGAAATGGCATGATAAAGCCTGACCGAACGAAACCTCTCAGGAACGCAGGGACATGGCCAAGGCATCGGGGCGCAAACCAACGGCCGCGCAAAGCGAGAATCGGCTGGGCACAATCAGTCCGGGAGCCGGGCTCGACGAGGACGGCAAGCACACCAGCCGGGATTTCGTCGGATCGCTGTCGCGCGGGCTGGAAATCCTGCGCGCCTTCAGCCGCACCCGCCGCAAGATGACGCTGTCCGAGGTTGCCGCCGAAACCGACATGAGCCGCGCAACCGCCCGCCGGTTCCTGCTGACGCTGCTGAAGGAAGGCTATGTTTCCACTGACGGCAAGCTCTTCGACCTGACGCCGAAGGTTCTCGATCTCGGGTTTTCGGTGCTGTCGACCATCGGCATCTGGGACCGCGCGCGCCCCTTCATGGACCGTCTGTCGGAGGAAACGGGAGAATCCTGCACCGCTGCCATTCTGGACGGACTGGAAGTGATCTATGTCGCCGGCGTGCAGGCGCACAACATCATCTCGGTTGGCATCACGCTGGGCAGCCGCCAGTCGGCGCTTTACACGGCGAACGGGCGCGTGCTCCTCGCCGAGCAGCCGGACGAGTATCTCGATCAGGTGATCAAGACCGCGCAGCTGGTCCCGCGCACGCCGCACAGCGTGACCAACCGCGCGCGCTTGCGCGAGATCCTGATGGGGGTCAGGGAGCAGGGCTGGTGCCTGGTCGATCAGGAACTCGAAATGGGGCTTCTGTCGGTTGCGATCCCGCTTCGCTATCGCTCCGGGGAAATGGCCGGCTCGATCAACATCGCAGTTCCGACGGTTCGCGCGACGCCGGACGACATGGTCAATGTCTTCCTGCCGAAGCTGCGAGAGACCGCCGAGGAAATCCGCAACTCACTCGCCCGCTGACGCGCGCCGTCGCCTGCCCTCAGGCGCGGAAGCGGTCCGCACTGTAGGGTGCGACGTCGATCTCGGTTGGCTGCGACAGGGCGTTGAGCGCCGCCGTGCGTCCGACCACGGGACCGAGCGTGTAGCCCGCGTCTCCCGGCAGTGCGAGATGGATGCGGCCTCCCGGCTTCAGCGGCCCGATGGTCGCCTTGCCGTCGACCGGCGTGTTCAGCCCGGCCCAGGTGCGCAGCACGCGCAGTCCCGAAATTCCCGGCACGATGCGTCCGGCCAGCGCGACGTTTCCCGCAAGACTTTCCGCCAGCACCCGCGGCGTGTCGGCCGTGTCGCGGGATCCGGCCGGCCAGCCGCCGCCGATCACCACCTGTCCGGACTTGAACTGCTTCAGCGTGATCGAGCGTTCCGCATGCTGGACGAGATGGGGCATGCCATAGGCGGCCGGCTCGGTGATGTTCATGTGCAGCGGCTCGGCCGGCGTTTGAAGCGCAAGGCCTGCGCCTGCGAGCAACGGGCCGGCGCCCCAGGCGGCCGCGACGATCGCGAGATCTGCGCGATAGGTTCTCGAGCCGGTCGCCTCGATGCCGGAGGTTGTGTCCTCTATCCGCGCGATCCGGTCGGTGAGGCGCGCAACGCCGAGGCCTTCCAGCGTGGCGGTCATCTTGCGGTTGGCGACCAGCGGATTGAGCTTGCCCTCGTTGCGGCACAACTCGGCGGCGCGGATCTCGGGCGCGAGATAGGGTGCGATCCGCTCCAGCGCGGCGCGGTCCAGAATGTCGACATCCAGACCCTTGCGGGTCTCGCGCTCCGCCTTCTGCGACAGGAAGGCGACCTGATCGGACGTTTCGGCGAGCATCAGCCCGCCTTCGCGCACGAGTTCCACCCCGCCGAGCCGCGCATCGAGCGCTTCCCATGCCGTGACCGCCGACAGGTAAAGCGGAAGCGAGTTTTCCAGATTGTCGGCGAGATGCGGGTTCAGGCGCAGGAAGCGGCTTTGCATCTGCACGTGCAGACTGCCGGCATTCGCCCCCGATCCCGCGTTGACGCCGAAATCGACGATGGCGACGCGCGCTCCCGTTTCCGCCGCCGCAAGGGCCGCGCATTGCCCGGTGATGCCGCCGCCGATGACGAGGACATCGTATCGCTCAGCGCTCATCGGCGGGAGCCTCCGGGCTGTCGAGACCCTCGGTCGCGGAGATTGCGGCAATGGACACCGGCTTGATCGGCACGCGCGGCGCGAAGAGCGAGCGTTCGCCAAGCGGCTTTCCGGTGCGCTTCGCCAGATAGGCGGAGACCGCCGGTGCGCAGTAGCGCCCCTGGCAGCGGCCCATGCCGATCCGCGTGGCACGCTTGACCGCGCCGATATCCGTCGGGTTGGCCTCAAGGGCGGCGTCGAGGGTTTCCCGGGTGACCTCCTCGCAGCGGCAGACATGGGTCTCGGGCGTTGCCGTGGCGAGATCGGGCAGGGGCGCGGCATAGGTCGCCCAAAGCGCATCCTGAAAGCGACGGTGGCCCTCAAGGGCGAGCCGGTCGGCGCCTGACGGCGCGAGCAATCCGGCCGCCGCCGCCCCGGCGATGGCGCCCTCGACCGCGGCGGCCGGTGCGCCGCCAAGGCCGCAGCAATCGCCGATGGCATAGACCCCCGCAACGCTTGTTTCCATCGTGGCCGAGCGCGTGGTGCGCAGATGGCCGAAGCGGTCGTCATAGGTCATTTCGGCGCCGAGCAGCCGCAGGATCTCGTTTTGCGGCTGGAAGCCGAAGTTCATGCAAAGCGTGTCGCAGATGGCGGAGCCGCGCTTGCCCGATGCGGAGACGTAGGTCACCCGCAGGGCGCCGTCCGGTGTCGGTTCGATCTTCTCCGGCACTGTTGCCCAGCGGGTGAATATGCCTTTCAGGGCGAGGCGGGCGAGCATGCGCGCACCGGAGAGCGCAAGCGCCGGGTCGGCCCGGGTCATGGCGAGCGCCGATGCCGTGCGGGCGAGCGGCGAGGGTGCTGCCTCGCCGAGAGCGACGACCGTCGCGCCTGCCTCGGCGAGTTCGAGAGCGACCTGGGCGTTGAGGGGGCCGTTCCCGAAGATGGCGACACGTTTGCCGGGCGCGACCCGGTAGCTGCGCCACAGGGTCTGGGCCGCGCCCACCGTCATCACGCCGGGCAGCGTCCAGCCCGGGATCATCGCCGGGCGCTCGTAGGCGCCCGTGGCGACAATGAGTCTCTTCGGCCTTAGCGTATAGACGTGCGATGCGGAGGCCGCGACGATCACCGGTCCGTCGAAGGCGCCCCAGACTTCCGCGCCGGTGATCCGCCGGACGGAGGAGGCCGCCAGATCGGCGACCAGATCGGCGCCGCGCGCCTGCTGCGCGTCGAGCGGCGTGGCATCCTTTTCGGCCGACTGCTTGAAGTACTGGCCGCCGGCGACGGTGCGTTCGTCGATCAGGACCGTGTTCGCGCCCGCCCGCGACGCGGCGAGTGCCGCATTGAGCCCACCGATGCCGCCGCCGACGACGAGTACGTCCGGATGCAGGGTTTCCGATTGCAGGGGGGCGGGTGCGGCAGAGCTTTGCGAGCCGAGCGGCGGACGGGCCTGCTGGCGCCGGATTTCCATGTCGGGCGCGAGTTTCGTCATGCAGGCGCGCTGGTTCGCCCGGCCGTCGATCTCGACAAGACAGTCCTGACAAACGCCCATGCCGCAGAAGACGCCGCGGGTCGCGCCGGCGTCGGTCTCGCGAAAGGCGCGCTCGCCGGACTGGGTGAGGGCTGCGGCAACGGACATATGCGCCGGCGCCGACATCTGCTTGCCGTTGAAGGTAAAGGGAATCCGCTCAGTCATCGCTTGCATCCGACATCAGTTCCCGCCGCGCGGCAAGCAGATCCGCGAGTGCGCGCTCGCGCCATGCCCGTCTTTTCGGCAGGTCGGCTTCGGGGGGGCGGGCGCGCAGGTCCGTCTCGACCCGCTCGACCAGCGCGTCCGGCCAGTCGCAGTCGGTCTCGCCGCGGGCGCGGCCGATGGCGGCATAGGCGGGTCCCATGCGCGCGGCATGGCCGCGAATGCCGCCGGCGGTGTTGAGATCGGCGGTCTCGAACGGGCCGGACAGCGCCCAGCGGGGGCCGAGGCCATCGCGCACCAGACGGTCGAGGTCGCCCGGCGCGATGACGCCTTCGCCGACCAGCCTGTAGGCCTCGCGCAGAAGCGCCGACTGCAGGCGATTGAAGACGAAGGCCGGAATCTCCAGGCCAAGCGCGACCGGATCGAAACCGGCGCGCGAAAACATCTCCCTTGCGATCTCCACCGCCTCGGGCCGGGTCGCCGGTGCCGGAACAAGTTCGAGAATGCGCAGGAGGGAAGGCGGATTGGCCGGATGGGCCACCAGCGCCATCGCCTGATCCCCGGCGTCGGGCAGGATCGCGGAGACGGGGATCGCGGAGGAGGTGGTGGCGATGACGGCGTCCGGGCCGGCCCAGTCCCGCGCGGCCTGGAAAATCGCGCGTTTCGCCTCCACACGCTCCGGTCCGGCCTCGATCACAAGGGTCGCCGGTTCCGCATCCTCGAAGCGGGCAACGATTTCGCAGCCGCACGCAGCATCGGCCGGGAACCCGGCGCGTGCCATCGCGCGCAGGTGGCGGGCGACGGCGTTGGATGCGCCCGCGCGGGCGGCGGCATCGGGATCCAGAACGGTTGTCGGAAAGCCGCTCGCGGAAAACACGGCCGCCATCGCGGTGCCGATGGCGCCGGCGCCGACGACGAGGACGGATTGTCGATTGCGCATGTTTTGCCCTTGCATGTGTTCGCTATGTGAACAAATGTGCGAAAATGATCATAAGGGTCAAGCATGAACTTGGACAAGACGGAGGAACGCCGATGTTGCAGGGGAAAACGGTTCTGGTGACGGGGGCGTCCAAGGGGATCGGGCAGGCGATTGCCACGGAGGCCGTGCGCCAGGGCGCGCATGTGATCGCCCACTACGGCCGTGACCGGGCCGGCGCGGAGGCCGCGCTGCGCGACGCGGCCGAGGGGCGCGCGAGCCTGGTGCAGGCGGATCTCTCCGATCCGGCCGAGGCGCGCGGGCTGTTTGAAAAGGCGCTGGCGATCGCGCCCCGTATCGATGGCGTGGTCAACAATGCCGCAACGATGATCTTCGACGGCGGGATCGACGATCCGCTGGAGCGCTGGGACGCGGTCTGGGCGCAGACCTTTCAGGTCAACGTGCATGCCGCAGCCGAGGTGCTGCGGGCGGCGATCCATCATTTTCGAGAGAGCGGCGGCGGCGCCATCGTCGGGATCTCGAGCTGGGCGGCGCAGAAGGGCGTGACCAATCCGCGAACCATCGCTTATGCGGCGTCGAAGGCGGCGATGAAGGCGGCCTATCAGACAGCGGCCACCGCCTATGCGCGCGACAACATCCAGACCTACATCATCGCGCCCGGCGTGGTGGACACGCAGATGTCCCGGGACTTCGCCGAGACCCAGGGCGGACGGAAGGTGGTGGAGGATCGTCTGGCGATGGGAGAATGGGTTCCGCCGAGCGATCTCGCGGCGCTTGCAAGCTTCTGTCTGTCGGGACGCTGTCGGCACCTCTCGGGCGCGACGCTCGACGTCAACGGGGCAAGCTACGTTCGCTAGCAAGGCGGGGCGGGGCCGGCGGATACCGTCGGCCCCGCAACCGGCTATCGCTTCTTGAGATAGAAGGCGTAGCTCGGCGGCAGCACCGTTTCCGGCTCCGGATGCCCGAGCGCGATGGCCGCGCGCCAGGCGAAATCCGGCTCGCGCATCAGCCCGCGCGCCATGGCAACAAGATCCGCCTTGCCGCTCGCCACGATCTCGTTGGCAAGCGTTGCCTCGTCGATCAGGCCGACGGCCATGGTCGGCATGCCGGTTTCCGCGCGAATCCGCTCGGCATAGGGGATCTGGAAGCCCGGCTGCGGTTTGGCCGTCGACAGGGCGACACGGCCCGGAATGCCGCCGCCGGAGGCATCGAGCACGTCGATCCCCAGGGTCTTGAGTTCCCCGGCGAGCGCCACCGTGTCGTCAAGCGTCAGGCTGCCGCCCTCGCCATCGACGCAGGACGCCCGGTAAAACACAGGAACCGTCTCCGGAACGGCCGCTCTGACGGCGCGGGCCACCTCAAGCGGCAGGCGCATGCGTCCGGCAAGCGTTCCGCCGTAGCCGTCCGTGCGCAGGTTCGAGGCCGGCGACATGAAGGAATGCAGCAGATAGCCGTGCGCGCCGTGGATCTCCACGCCATCGAAACCGGCGGCAAGCGCGCGTTTCGCGGCGGTTGCGAAATCCGACACGATCCCGGCGATCTCCGCCTCGCTCAAGGCGCGCGGCACATGCCAGTCGGGGCGCGCGGGAACGGCGGAGGCCGAGACGGTTTCCCAGGCGCCTTCCGGGCCGCCCGGGGCAAGCGAGCCGGCGCCGTCCCAGGGGCGCGCCGTCGAGGCCTTCGGACCGGCATGTCCGATCTGCAGCAGGACGGGAATCCCGAGCCGCCGGTAGATCGCCGTGACCGGCTTCCAGGCTTCGACCTGCGCGTCGGTGTAGATGCCGGTGCAGCCATGGGTGATGCGGCCTTCCGGCGAGATGCCGGTTGCTTCCGCGATGGCTCCGCCGATGCCGGAGGTCGCATAGCGGCCGTGGTGGGCGGCATGCCAGGGCGTCGGACAGCCGTCCTCGGCGAGATACTGGCACATCGGCGAGAGCACGATGCGGTTCGCGAAGGTCGTTCCGCGAACCGTGAAGGGCGTGAAAAGAGCTGGCAGTCCGGTCATGCGGCGTTGGCCTCAAGGCGGTCGAGAAGGGTGTCGAGTTCGTCCATGATGCCCTTTAGCACGCGCGCGCGCTCGATGCCCTCCTCGCCGAGCGAGGCGAAGGGGGTCAGCGGCGGGCGAACGTCGCCAACCGGGCAGCCGGCTTCCGCGGCAAGGGCCTTGGAGTAGCACTGGTGGCCATAGGTGGGATGGCCTTCGGCGATGGTATGCTCGATGCGGGTGATGTGGCGCTGGATCGCCTTGGCATCGTCAATACGGCCGGCAACGAGATAGTCCCAAATCACGGTCGAGGCGCGCGGGATGTAGTTGCCGAAGGGATTGACGTAGCCGACGGCCCCCAGCAGGTAGCTTTCAACGATGCGCTCGCCGGCGAAGACGTTCATCACGCCTTCGGTTTCCTCGACGATGTCGTAGACGCGGGCGACATCCATGCTCGCTTCCTTGATGTAGCGCACGGTGTCGAAACTGCGCGTCAACCGTCCGACGAGCTTCGCCGACATGTCGACATTGGAGGTGACCGGATTGTTGTAGAGCATGATCGGCAGGTCGCAGGCGGAGACGATGGCGTCATAATAGCCGACGATCTCGTCCTCGGTCGGCGTGTAGTAATAGGGCGGAATGATCATCAGCCCCTGCGCCCCGGCGGCCTTGGCCTCGGCCGCATAGCGCGCCGCCGTCGGCGTATGGGCGTTGGAGGCGCCCACCAGCACGTCGATGCGGCCGTTCACATGGGCGACGGTGTCCTCCACGAAGGTCGCACGCTCGCGGTCGGATACCGTGAGGAATTCGCCGGTGGTGCCGAGGATGATGATGCCGGGCACGCCGGCCGCGATCTGCCAGTCGATGAACCGCCGATTGGCCTCGAGATCGATCCCGCTTCCGTCCTTGGTGAAGGGCGTGACGTTGACCGAATAGCTGCCGCGAAACTGTTTCATTGCATGTCCTTTCGACGCGGACGCGCGACCCGGCGCAAGGCAGCGGGTCGCGGATCCTGCGGATGGCGGGATGGAAAAGCCGGAGGAGCCGCCGCGATCAGCGCGGCGCCCAGCCGTGTTGCACGAGAATGTCGTGGCTCGCCTTCAGATCGGCGTCCGGATCGACGCCCGGCTGGTTGGCGTCGCTGATGATCTCCAGCACGGTCAGTCCGTCGTAGCCGATGTCCTTGAGGGCCTCGAAGCAGGGCGCCGGGTCGACGATGCCCGTGCCGAGGCGGTCGTGCTTGAATTCCTCAAAGCCGCTGTCGGAGATGTGGACGTTCTTCAGCCGCTTGCCAAGCATGCGGATCGCCGCGCCGACGTCTTCCTTGATGAAGGCGCCGTTGCAGACGTCGTAGTTGATGCCGATCTCGGGAGAGATCATGTCGGCGGTGCGCAGCATGTCCTCGGCGGTCGGCAGGAAGGTGAAGGGGACGTTTTCCAGCAGGAGCTCGACGCCCGTGCCCTTCGCGTGGTCGAGCAGTTCCTTCATGCCCTCCACGAACCAGTCGAGCATCCACGGCGTCGGCGCGTTGATCAGGCTGTTCACCGGACCCGGAATCGCCACGACATAGGGGCACTTCCATTCGGCGGCCAGATCGATGGCCTCGCGATACCGGTCGAGCGTGTAGCGGCGCATGATCCGGCAGGTCGAGTTCGGATTGTTGTCGAGCAGCGGATAGCAGAAGGAGGTGATGCGCGCGCCTTCGCCGGCAAGCCAGTCGGCGGTCTCGCGGCGATCCGCGTCGCTCATTTCCGACGGCCAGCAATGGGGTGGGAAGATCATCATCTCGAATTCGCGGTAGCCTTGCGCGCGCAGGTGCTTGAGCGCGTCCAGGCCGGTCATTGAATACAGGAAGGGAAAGGTGCTGGCGGCGACTCTCAAGTCGGACATCGGGCGTCTACCTCTTGCAGGAAAGCGGTTGCGTTTGTTCATATCGCGGACAAAAGTTACTATAGCGAACAAAATGAGCGACTCAACCGGAAACCAAAGCGATGGACAATTTCGATCTCGCGGTCGTGGGCGGCGGGCTGGCGGGGGCTGCGACGGCCTGTTTCGCAGCGCTTTCCGGCGCGCGCGTGGTGCTGATCGAGCGGCGTGATCTCAATCTGGCGGCCTCCGGGTCCAATGCCGGGTCGATCCATGCGCAGATCCCCTTCGACCCGTTCCGCACCCTCGGGGCGGAGTGGGCGCGCGCTTATGCGCGTACGATTCCGCTGTTCATGGCATCCATCGAGCGCTGGAAGGAATTGGAATCGGAGCTTGGCGGCGGGCTTGGCGTCTCGACGCGCGGCGGATTGATGGTGGCGGGCAGCCGTGCCGATCTCGGTCTTCTGGAAGAAAAGGCCGATATCGAACGCGCCGCCGGACTGCCGGTCGAAATGTGGAGCCGGGCGGAGCTTGCGGCGCGGGCGCCCTTTCTCACCGATGATCTGTGCGGAGCGGCCTTTTGCCCGATCGAGGGCAAGGCGGACCCGCTGAAGGCCGCACCGCTGTTCGCTCTGCGGGCGCGCGAGGCCGGCTATCTGGTGCTGCGCGACCATCCCGTCGAGGCCATCGAGCGGGTGGCCGGCGGGTTTTTGCTGCGCGCCGGGGGGCGGGAGATCATGGCAAGCCGGATCGTCAATGCGGCGGGCGCCGAGGCTGCCCGGATCGCGGCGATGGTGGGGGTCGAGATCGCGCTGGAGGGACATCCGATCCAGGTCGCCGTGACCGAGAAGGGGCCGGCCGAACTGCCGTGGCTCCTTTATTACACGGGCGAGAAGCTGACCCTGAAGCAGGCGGCGGACGGGGGGTATCTGATCGGTGGCGGATGGTCGGCGGATCGGGCGCGCGACGGCGATCCGACCGGCGCGCGGGTCAATGGCAGCTCGATGGCGCGCAACCTTGCGGTGGCGGCGCGCGTGCTGCCTGGCCTTTCGGACCTGCGCGTGGTCCGAAGCTGGGCGGCGGTCGTCAACGGCACCGCCGACTGGCGCCCGATCCTCGGCGAGACGCCCGGCGTGCCGGGGTTCTTCCTCAATCTCTTTCCCTGGATGGGGTTTACCGCTGCACCCGCCGTTTCGGAGGCGATTGCCGATCTGGCGCTGGGGCGTCGCCCGGCCATCGATCTGGCGGAATTCTGTCCGCCACCGGCCACACCCTGACGGGGGCCGGCGGCGGCGCGCGCTCGCGGGATCAGTGGGAGAGAATGCGAGCGGTGAAGTCGCGCGTGCGCGCCTGCTCGGGCGCATCGAAGATCTGCTCCGGCGTGCCGGTCTCGACCACGGCGCCGCCGTCCATCATGACGATGCGCGAGGAGACTTCCCGCACGAAACCCATTTCGTGGCTGACCACCAGCATGGTCATGCCATCGCGGGCCAGATCGCGCACCGTGTCGAGCACCTCGCCGACCAGTTCCGGATCGAGCGCCGAGGTGACCTCGTCGAGCAGGAGCAACTGCGGCTTGAGCGCGAGCGCGCGGGCGATGGCGACGCGCTGTTGCTGGCCGCCGGAGAGTTCGTCCGGGTAGGCGTCGTGCTTGTGGGCGAGGCCGACGCGCTCCAGCAGTTCGGCGGCATGGGCGCGCACCTCGTCCCGGTTCCATTTCTTGATCTTAACCGGCGCGATGGTGACATTGTCCATCACGCTCATGTTCTGGAACAGGTTGTATTGCTGGAACACGATGGCCATGCAGTCGCGCGCGGCCTTGAGGCTGGCGGGCGAGCGGTAATCGACGTCGGTGTCGGCGATGCGCACGCGTCCGCCGCTCGGGGTCGTCACGCCGACGAGCGCGCGCAGCAGGGTGCTCTTACCCGAGCCCGACGGTCCGATCAGGCTCACGACCTCGCTTTTTTCGACCTTCAGCGAGATGCCCTTGAGAACGGGCACGGCTCCGTAGGAGGCGGTCAGATCGTCAATTTCGAGATGCGCCAAGACGTTTCTCCAGGTAGCGGCCGAGACGGGTCAGCGGATAGGACAGGATGAAATAGGCGAGCAGGATCACGCCGAAGGTCAGCGTCGCAGAGAAGCCCCGGTTCGACAGGATCTTGCCGGCGAAGGTGAGTTCGACGACGCCCATCTGGGAAGCGAGCGCGGTGTCCTTGATGAACATCACCATGAAGGCGAAGGCCGGCGGCAGGATCACCTTCCACGCCTGCGGCGCGACGATCATCCAGATGATCTGGAACCATCCGAAGTTCATCACCTCCGCCGCCTCGATCTGCTGACGCGGTACGCTGTCGAAGCCCGCGCGCACGATCTCGGCGAGAAAGGCGGTGGAGACGATGCACACGCCGATCAGCGCGATCAGGAAGAGCGAGGCCGACGGCACGGCGACCTGCACGCCGAAAAGCACCAGGAACAGGATGACGAGGAAGGGAATGCGGCGGAAGATCTCGACGTAGCCGATCGCAATCAGCCGGGCAGGCAGCAGGGCCGGGTGCCGGGTGCGCCGAAGACAGGCCAGCAGAAAGCCGAAGGCGAAGCCGATGCTGCAGCCGACCAGCGACATGAGAAGGGTGCGCCCGGCCGCCTCCACCAGAAACTCGACGTTGGACGCGGTGAAGAAGCGCGGGATTTCGGAGATCAGACGATCGATCATCTGAGCAGCCCTCCCTTGACGCGGAAGCAGTAGCGACCGACCAGCCCGAGCGACAGGCTGGCTGCAAGGGTCAGGCCGATATAGATCACGGCGGTGATCAGGAAGACCTCGATGGTGCGAAGGTTCGCCGTCGCGATGTTGATGGCGCGCCCGGTCAGTTCCTCAACGCCGTAGAGCGCGCCGATGGAGGATCCCAGCACCAGCCAGATAAAGAAGCTCGACAGCGGCGGATAGATCGCGCGGGCGATATGCGGGACGATGACGTAGCGCAGCGCCTGCAGTCGGCTCATTCCAAGCGTTGCGGCGGCGTCGAGCTCCGTCTGGCGCACGGAGAGAAAGCCGGCGCGCTGGATGTCGGCGAGATAGGCCGCGGAGTTCAACGCAAGGCCGAGCGTGACGGCGGTGAAGGACGACAGCAGGATGCCGACCTCGGGAAGCGCGTAGAACAGGAAGAAGATCTGCACCACAGAGGGCGTGTTTGTGAAGAAGGTGATGTAGCCCTGCACGAGATTGCGCGTCAGGGCGCTGCCGTAGACGAGCGCATAGGCGCCGAACAGGCCGAGCACCGCGCCGCTCCAGAAGGCGATGAAGGCGATCTGGAGGGAAACGGCCGCGCCGGCGAGCAGGTAGGGAAGGTCCTGCAGCGCCTCGCCGAACTGGAAGGTGTAGGTCATGGGATCACCCGGGCCGGGGCGGGCCGCCGGAGGTGGCGGCCCGCGGGTTCGTCAGGTTCGGGCGATCAGAAGAACGGCTGCGGCACGACCGGCTTGAGCATCGGCGCGCCATACCATTTTTCCCAGGTGGCATTGACGGTGCCGGACGAGTGCAGGTCGTAGAGCGCGATGTTCAGGACGCTTTGCAACGTTGCATTGCCTTGCGACACGCCGATCCCGCAATAGGCGACGAAGACGGTGTCCTCGATGACCCGCCATTCGACGTCGGGGTAGTTCTGGGTAAATTTCATGAAGAAGTCGATGTTCTCGACGATGGCGTCGCCGCGTCCCTGAGCGACGGCGCGCACGGTGTCGGCAATGGTGTCGACCAGAAGGACATCGGCCTGCGGCAGCTTTTCCTTGAGGAAGTCGACCGACCAGTTGCCGCGCATGTTCACCAGCGTGATGTCCGAGGTGTCGAGATCGCGCCAGCTTTCAGCGGTGACCTTCTTGGTCGTCAGCGTGGCCATCGCTTCGGTATGCAGCGGCACGGTGAAGTCGATCAGCTTGTCGCGCGCCACCGTGCGGGTGAGGGCGCCCATCGAGATGTCGATGCGGTCGGACACCAGGAACGGCACGCGCTGCTGCGATTCCGTCGGCACGAATTCCGCCTCGACGCCAAGCGCCTCGGCCAGCTTGCGGCCGATGTCGACATCGAAGCCTTCCAGCTCGTTGGTGTCGCCATAGGCGCTCATCGGCGGGAAGTTCGGATTGACGCCGATGCGGATGGTGCCGTCGGCGATGATGTCATCCAGTGAGCGCGCGGCCGCCGGCGTCGCCGCGAGGCCGATGGCCATGATGCCCGCGAGAATGCGTGTCTTGATCATGCTGTCCCCTTTCTTTTGCGGGCGGTTCCTCCCGTCCCGGTGTCCGAAGCATTGCGGCGGGGCGCAGGTGCGTCAAGAAAAAATGTTCGCATTACGAACAAAAGTGCGATTATGAAGGTGGGTGAGTTGTGCCGAGCGGTGGCGCATGGGGGCGTCCTGAGGCGATCCCAGAGATTTGCCGGGGTTCTTGGTGCGGATTGGAATTAATGGCGAACGAATGTTCGTATTTTGAAAGTGTCTGGAGGCGGTGCGTATGAGCGATTTTTCGGCGATGGCGAAAGAGGCCAACCTGGTGGACGGCGCGTGGATCGGGGCGGATGACGGGCGCACGATCGACGTTCTCAATCCGGCGGACGGGACCTGTATCGCCCGGATCCCCAATGCCGGAGCCGCCGAAACCCGGCGGGCGATCGAGGCGGCGTCGCGGGCCTTCCCGGCCTATTCCGCCCTGTCCGTGGCCGAGCGCACCGCGCTGATGCGCCGCCTGCATCAGGCGATCCTCGACAATCTTGAGCCGCTGGCGCAGTTGCTGACGGCGGAGCAGGGCAAGCCGCTGGCCGAGGCCCGCGCCGAGGTCGGGTCGTCGGCGGCCTATGTCCTGTGGTTCGCCGAGGAGGCGCGCCGGGCCTATGGCGAGGTCATTCCCGCGCCGGTCAACGGACGGAGGATGATGACGACCCGCCATCCCGTCGGCGTCGTTGCCGCCGTCACGCCGTGGAACTTCCCGTCCTCCATGCTGGCGCGCAAGCTCGGGCCGGCGCTGGCGGCGGGCTGCACCGCGGTGGTGAAGCCGGCAACCGCGACCCCGCTGTCCGGTCTCGCCTGGGGGGTGCTGGCGGAGCAGGCGGGCTTCCCCAAGGGGGTGGTCAATGTCGTCACCGGGTCGGCGCGCGCGATCGGCGGGGAGCTCATGTCCAACCCGCTGGTGCGCAAGATCACTTTCACGGGGTCGACCGAGATCGGCAAGGAACTGATCCGCGCGTCCGCCGATACGGTCAAGAAGGTGTCGATGGAACTTGGCGGCAACGCGCCCTTCATCGTGTTTGACGATGCCGATCTCGACCGCGCCGTCGATGGGGCGATCACCGCAAAGTTCCGCAATGCCGGCCAGACCTGCATCTGCACCAACCGGATCTTCGTGCAGTCCGGGATCCGCGAGCGCTTCATGGAACGTTTCACGGAGCGGGTGAATGCGCTGACGGTGGCGCCGGGCACGCAGGAGGGTGCCGAACAGGGGCCGATGGTCGATGCGGCCGCCGTTGAAAAGATGGAGAGCTTGATCGCGGATGCCTGCGAGAAGGGCGCGCGCGTTGCCGTCGGCGGCGCACGGCATGCGCTTGGCGGGCTGTTCTTTCAGCCGACGGTGCTGGAGGGCGCGACGTCGGACATGCGCATCACGCGTGAGGAGATCTTCGGTCCCGTCGCGCCGGTCTACGAGTTTTCCGAGGAGGCGGAGGTGATCGCCGCGGCCAATGATACGGAATACGGGTTGGCGGCCTATGCCTATACCAACGACCTCGGGCGGGCCTTCCGCCTGCAGTCCGGGCTCGATTACGGGCTGATCGGGATCAACGAGGTGCTGATCGTGACGCCGGAAGCGCCCTTCGGCGGTCTCAAGGAATCGGGCCTTGGCCGCGAAGGCGGCTGGCAGGGGCTCGATGACTTCCTGGAGACGAAATACACCTGCATCGGTGGTCTGACCTAGGCGTCAGCTTCCGGCGCGCCCTCGTCGGGCGCGCCGGGGCCGGATGCCGACGCGAGGATGTAGGGCGGACGCGGTTCAACCGATGTTTAGACTTTGGCTTTAGCGTTGATGCCTCATGTGGGGTGGCCCTTCGGCTCCCACGGTCCTTCTGTTGCAAGGTCGAGCCAGCGCAGTGTCCGAATGTTCTCCCGCTACCGATTGCAATCCGCAGCGCGCTGCCGCGTCCACCGCTTCCCGCGACGCCCTGCGCGGCGGCGGCGCCTGGCCGGTGACGGCGATCCGTGTCTGGACCCTGGTGCTCTCAACTCTCTTTCTGGTGGCGGTGTCGCTGCTGCCGGTGAAAGAGCCCAAGCTGATGTTCCTCGATACGCTTGCAGCGGCGGAATTCGCCGAGACCTGCTGTCGGCCCTACTACGGCTTCGTCTCGACGGTCGGGATCATGTTGTGGGTCGCGACCGCTGCCGTGTGCCTGTTTTGCGCCGTTGTCTTTGCTCTGGCGCATCGGGCGCGTGCGGTGGTGATCTTTGCCGCGACCGCCGGCTTGCTGTCGGGGTGGCTGGCGCTGGACGACGCCTTTCTGGTGCATGAGATCGTGCTGCCCGAACTCGGGATCGCGCAGAATCTCGTTCTGGCCGCGATTGTCGTGTCTGCCGTCGCCTATGTCGTGGCGAACCACCGGATCATTCTCAATCACGACAAGTGGCTGCTGCTTCTCGCCTGCGGGGCGCTTGCCTTCAGCATGGGCGTTGACACGGTTTTCCAGAGCCTCGATCCCGTCCTGGTCTATGTCGAGGACGGGGCGAAGTTTTTCGGCATCTTTTTCTGGGCGAGCTTTCACATCACGACGATGGCACGACTGCTTCTGCAGCCGTGCGCCGCAGACGACCTCGGGTTTGCCGCGAGTTTTCGCTGATTGTTGCCGGGCAGCCGGTCAGGCCGGCGTTTCAACCATCGCGCACAGCATCTCGAACATGATCGAGGCGCCGAGCCAGGCGGTGTTGCCCGACGTGTCGAAGGGCGGGGAGACCTCCACCAGATCCGCGCCGACGATGTTCACGCCCGTGAGCAGCCGGGCGACCTGAAGCGCCTGGAAGGACGTCGGGCCGCCGACCTCGGGCGTTCCGGTGCCGGGCGCGAAGGCGGGGTCGACGAAGTCGATGTCGTAGGAAACATAGGTCGGCGCGCTGCCGGCGATCTCGCGCGCCTCCGCCATCACATCCTCCGGCCCGCGTGCGAAAAACTCCTCGATGGTGATCACCCGGATGCCGGCATGGGCGGCAAACTCGCGGTCCTCGGTGTCATAGGCGGTGCCGCGAATGCCGATCTGGACGCAGCGTTTCGGATCGAGCAGCCCTTCCTCGATGGCCCGGCGAAAAGGGGTGCCATGGGTGTAGAGGCAGCCGTCGAAATAGCTGTGATAGAGATCCGTGTGGCTGTCGAAATGGATCAGCCCGAGCGGCGCGTCGGCGGCGAGCGCCCGCAGGATCGGCAGCGTGCACAGGTGATCGCCCCCGGCGGTGAGCGGTCGGATGCCTTCCGCTTTCACCCCGGCGAAAAATGCGGTCATTCGCTTCAGGCTGTCCTGGAGATAGGCCGGATTCGGGCCGACATCGCCGAGATCCGCGCAATTGGCCCGTTCGAACGGACGTACGCCCGTTGCGCCGTTTTGCGCCCGGATCATGGTGGAGAGGTCGCGCAACTGGCGCGGTCCGTGGCGCGGGCCCGGCCGGTTGGTGGTGCCGCCGTCCCAGGGTGCGCCGACGAGGCCGATCTGCACGTCCTTGCGGCGCGGATGGTCCGCCTCCACCAGTGGAAGCCGCATGAAGGTGGGAATGCCTGCAAAGCGCGGCAGGTCGAAACCCGACACCGGCTGAAAGAAGGGATCTGCCATCGAAGGGCTCCTTGTGCGGACGGACGGGACGGGCGGAGCGGGCTCCGCGCGGGTGGTTCATCGTCCGTGATCGCGGCGCGGCAGGCAACCCGCGGCCCGGCGATGGTCGCGAGGGCGACCTGAGGAGAGAAGTTCTTTGATGTTTAAGATTGAAAACTAGAATATAATTTCGTGATAAAGCAGATTATTTAAAAGTAATATATGGAAATATTTGACGCGTTCTAAAATATTTTTACAATAATATTTGTCGATATCGGCGATATTAATCTCGCGTAGAATTCCGGATAATTCTGCATATCATTGGCGTAGCTTGAAATTAAATCTGATTCCTTTACGTTCAGCTGCAAGGTGGATGGCATTCTCGGATTTAGATCTGGAGATATTGGTTGCCAGTTGCGCGATCGGTTTCGCGATTGCGGCGCGCATTCGGCGCGAGGATGCAGGAGGACGTGTCCATTTCAGAAAACAGGAGATACACATGAGCATTGATCCCGACAAAGGTTACGTCGCGCTTCTGGGCTGGAGCCTGAACGCCATCGACGCGATCGACCGCTTCGACCGCAAATACATCGTCGTGGCACCGCCCTGGGCGGAGGACTACTGCAAGCAGAACGACATTCCCTATATGTCCTGGGACTTCGACCGGCTGAACGAGCGCTCGCATGAGCTGGCCCACCGGCTGAAGGACGAGGGCGTCGATGTCGCCATCCCGCTGTTTGAGGAAACCGTGGAGTGGGCCGGCGCGATCAACTCGGTGCTCATGGACAATCCGCGCCTGCTCGGCCAGTCGATGCTGTTCCGCGACAAGTCGCTGATGAAGCGGCGCGCACAGCTTGGCGGCATTCGGGTCGGCGTCTTCGAGGAGGCCCACGATCGCGGCGACGTCATCCGCTTTCTCAAGCGGGTGAACCAGACGCTGCTGAAGCTCGAGGGCGATCCCAACGATCCGATCCACTTCAAGGCGTTCGACAAGTCCGGCACGGCCGGTCACCGGGTGATCCGCACGCCGGAGGATGTCGACAACATTCCCGACGAGGAGTTTCCGGCGCTGCTGGAAAGCCATCTCGACGGGTGGGAATTTGCGGTCGAGGCGTGGATCAAGGATCGCAAGATCCAGTTTCTCAACATCTCGGAGTATGTGACGCTCGGCTATTCGGTGTTCGTGCCGGCGACGCCGGAGCTTGAATCCTGGCGTGCCCGCATCACCGAGGAGGTCGAGAAGCTGATCGAGGCCTTCGACATCGATTTCGGCTTCATTCATCCGGAATATTTCCTGACCAAGGACGGCAAGCTCTACTTCGGCGAGGTCGCCTATCGTCCGCCGGGCTTCAACGCGCTGGAACTGATCGAGCGCGCCTACGGGTTCAACGGCTATCAGGGCATCGCGCTGATGTTCGATCCGAAGACGACACAGGAAGAGGTCGATGCCTTCTTCCCCGAGGCGGTGAAGGATGCCAAGGGCCATGCGGGCTGTTTCGGCGTCTATCCGCGCCGGCGCGTCATCAGCCGCCTGGAGATCCCCGAGGAAACCCAGAACCATCCCTATTTCGAGTTCCACGAGCTTGCCTCGCCGGCGGAGCAGAAGGTCACCAAACGCACCGCGTTCGGCACCCATTGGGGTCTGGCCTATTTCTTTGGAGAGAATCCGCACAAACTGCGAGATCTCCTGAAGGCCCAGGAGGATCTGGATTTCTATATCTAGGCGCGTCGGGGGCGACCGCTTGCAAAAGGACGGCATGAACATGACGGAACCGAGGCCCGAGGCGGCGCGACTGGCCGCTACGCTCGATGTGGCCATCGAACGACTGGCGGGGGCGCGGCCCTTCGCCAAGCACCGCCATCAGCGTCCCGTTCTCGATGTGGCGGCCCGTCTTGCCACGGTTCCCGGCGGTCTGGAAGCGCTCTTCGAACGTGGGCTTGCGATGGAGGCCGCCGGTCTCTTTCGCGGGTCCGACTGGGACGACCCCTCCCGGTTGCTGCCGCAACTTGTCGGGCAGACGCTGCAAAGCCCCGACAGGTTGACGGTGGCGCTGGAGGTGACGAGCCTTCTGCGGCTGTTGGCGATCGTCAGCGGCGGGGGCGCGCATGTGAACATTCACGCCGAACACGCCCGTCACTTCCTGACACAGGTTCTGGCGCTCAACCTGCGCCATTTCTTCGACCAGACCAGCGAAGCGGACCGGGAGGACAGCGCCGGGGCGGCGATGCGCGGCAACCTGTTCCGCTTCATCGCGGAGCACATCGGTTTCCAGGACGTGCTGGGCATTCTGGTTGCCGAGATCTGGCGCATTCTGGAGCAACGCCCGATCCAGGTCGGGCCGGTGAAGGAAATGATCACCCAGATCGCCATCGCGTTGACGCGCGAGGACGGCGGTATCGGGCGTGAGCGGCTTGGCGCCGACCGGCTGGTCAGTGCACTTTTCGGGCCGACCAACGAATGCCTCGACGATCCGGGGATCGATGCCTATCTCGCGCGGCTGGAGCGGCTCGACGAGACCGCATTGCGCCGCGAGGCGTCCGGATTTGCCCGGGCCATGCACGATACCGGTCTTGTCTCCGACTATCACGCGGCCTTCCTGCGTTGGGTGTCGGAGCACCGCGAGGCATCGCTCCTGCCCGAAACGCTCGGGCTCGGCGGAACCGGCATCGATTGCTGTCACAAGTTCAAGTCGCTGGTGACCCGGCTGATCGCCGAAGCCGTTCATCCCCAGACGCCGCAAGCGGTCTATGGGCTTGCCATGCTGCTGGAACGCGGCGTGCTGCACAGCTCCCCCATTGCGCCCGCGCTGGAGCGGCAGATGTCGATGAGCCTGCAGGCGGAAGTGGCGGGGCGAATCGAACTCGCCTTCGGCAATGCGGTCCCGGCCCATGCCCGCGTCCTTGCCGGCACGCTCGAGGTGCTCGGCCAGCCGCTCGGCGTGGGGCAGGGGGCCAATCCGACCTGCCAGTCCGCCCGGGCGATTGCCATGTGGGCACTGAACGATCCCGACTTTCTGCTCCATCTCATCTGCCAGGTGGGCGAATTCGATTCGCTGCTGATGCATTTCGAGGGGCAGGCGATCGCCTCCGGCGACCTGCCGGCGGGACTTGCGGCCGGTGTGGTCATTGACGCCGATCCGGTCTCCGTGCTGCTGGTGCCCCATCTCGACCGCGTCTATGCGGAAATGGGTCGTATCTGCGCGCCGCGCGGCGGCGATCCGCACCGCTGGATCAATCCGGAGTTTCACGGCTGGTGGGTGGCGCGCGACTGTGTCGTCGCCGTCGATGTGCAGACCGGACAGCTGGACGATTACGACGGCTTCGTCACGCGCTTCTGCCAGGGCTACCACCCGGCGTATAACGGCGGCCGTCCCGTGATCCATCCGCAGCCCGCCGGTATCGCCGTGACCGATGCCAGCGCGCGCTTCGTCGGCTGGCATGCGATCTCGATCCTGTGGGTGGCGCAGGACACGGAAGGGCGCACGCGGATCTATTTCTACAATCCCAACAACGACAGCGGGCAGGACTGGGGCGGCGGCGTAACCGTTTCCACCCAGGGCAACGGCGAACGCCACGGCGAGGCGTCGCTGGTGTTCGAGCAGTTCGTCTCGCGGCTCTACCTGTTCCACGACGACCTCATCCGCCCCGCCGGTGCCGGCGCCCCGGTGCCTGCGGACCTGATCGCCGAGGTTCGAACCATGGCGGTGGAGAGCTGGGCGGCGGAGCGCATCCCGCGGGACCTGGCACTGGCCGGCGCGCAGTAGCGGCGGCCAGTGGCGTGGGCGTCCCGAAAATCTTAGGCTAGGGTGCGCTGAACAGCGGGAAGCTGACGCCGAGGGCCCAGGCGAGGCAGAGGCCCATGCCAAGGCCGGCCGAGAGCGGGCCCGAGCGGCGGGCGACCCATCGTCCCATCAGTCCGTGCACCAGATAGAACAGCACCAGCACCGGCAGGATGAGAAACAGGAACATCAGCCGCTCCGGGTCCTGTGCGGCCGCTCCTGCCAGCGACAGCATCACGGCAACGCGGGCCGCGATCCGTCGCCACCAGGACCCGCGCCCGGCACCCGACACGAAGCTGTCGGCGATCATGACCGGAACGGTTCCAACTGCAAGGGCTGCGATGATCGCGAGCCGTTCGGCGTTGGGCAGGAAGCTTGCGGCGTAGCGGTCCATCGCTAGGCCGAAGACGGCCGTCCCCCAGATCGCAAGCAGGAGAACCGCCGGCACCGACACCGTTAGTCCTTTCGCCGCCCAGACGCGCAGCAGGGCCAGTTGGGCAAGGCCATAGAGCGCCAGATGGATCACCAGGTAGTCGGCCACAAGAACCGGCAGGAACGGCACGTAGAGCGCGACCGCGACGAGCGGCACCGCAACGGCCGGCAGGAGGATCGAGACCCAGAACCGGCGCGCGGATACCTGAGCCGGCACGGGTACCGCCTCGGGCAGCAGGGCGACAAGCGGGCGGAAAAGCCCAACGATCCCGGCCATCAGGAGCAGGATCCAGAGGCCGGGCAGCACCGGCGCGCCGGTGCTTTGGCGTTCGAAGGCGGCATCCACCCAATCGCGCGTCTCCCTGAGGGCGGTTGCGCTGAACAGCACCCCGACGTGCTCGACCCCGGGCGCGACGATGGCGCGGCGCGTCACATCGCCTGCGGTCGCGGTCTCGCCTTCGGTTGCGTCGGGCTGAACCATCCGGAGATCGGCAAGGGCGATCTCCCGCAGGCGCGTCTCCCATTCGCCGCTGACCGCAAGCAGCCGCCTGGGCAGCGTTGCGGTCACGGCCTCGGAAAACATCGATATCGCGACCACCGCCTCGACCGGCGTGCCGGCGTCGCGCTCGGCGATCGCCGCGCGGACCAGAATGTCGGTTGCCATGGAATGGCCCAGCAGCGCGACGCCGCCGGCATCCGGCGCAAGCTCGCGCCCGGCTGCGATCACGCGGCGCGTTTCCGCCACCAGGAGCGCGGTGGTGCCGTCGATGGAGGTCACATCGCCCGACATCGGCACCGGGTTGCGCCCGTGCCCCTCGAAGTCGAAGGCGAGAACCGTGTAGCCGGCGCACGCGAGCGTCAGCGAATAAGCCTGCATCAGCTGGCGCGATCCGGCGAAGCCATGGGCGATGACGATGAGCGGGCCGGCCTCGCCGGGCTTTCGATAAAGTGTCGCGGGGGTCGTGCCGACCGAGACGTCCGAGATGTCCAGACCGCTACGGCCGCGTTCGAGCGTGACACTCGAGGCCGCGATGGCGATGAGCGCGACAAGCGCAACGAGCCATCCAAGCCAGCCTCCGCGTGACGGCCGGTCGTGTCTGAATTGCGCGCTCATGTCTTCGGGAAACACCGCGCGAGTGTGGCGGACGGGCTGACCATTGCGCCATCAAACCCCGAATTTCGAGGAGTGTCCACGCTGGCGAACGGTGAAACCTGTCAATTTCGTCGTGTTTCGACGGCTACTTGCGTGCGACCAGGATGGTGGCACCGTTTGCGCCGGCCTCCTCGGCGTGTTCGACATTGGCGGCAAGCAGGCAGGTTTCGCCGGGCAGGTGGCGGGCGGCACCCTTGGCGGTGTTGAGGATGAACTCTCCCTCAACCACATAGACGAATGAGATCTTGTCGTGGGTGTGCGTTTCGCTGCGCGACAGGGCCGCGAACTCCACGCGTTTTGTCGCGCCGTAGCCCTCATTCCGTGCCTGGCGCTCGAACTCCTCGGGCGTCATTCTTCCCTCCTGACGGACACGCCGCCCCCCGCAAAAGCGAGGCGCGGCGTGGTCTCCTCCCGGTTTTCCCTCTGGATATGTGTCAGTCGAACATGTCGGGCTGATCGACGGCAAGCTGGTTCCAGATGGTCTGGAAGTGCAGCCAGCCGATATAGTCGCTGCCGACATGTTCGCGGCTGTAGCGGGCGCGTTCCGCCGGAACGTGGATCGGGTCGATGCCGCTGGCGGCGATGTCGAGCTGCTGCTTGCAGCAGCGCTCCAGCGCGATGAACCAGAAGGCGGCGCTGTCGATGCTGTGCCGGCTCGCCGTCAGCAGTCCGTGGTTCTGGTGCAGCGCGGCCTTCACGCCCTTGAACGCCTTGGCGACATTGGAGCCGGCGTGGTTTTCCACCGCGACCGCTCCGGCCTCGTCGCCGATGATCACGTGATCCTCGAAGAAGGCGCAGGCATCCTGGGTGATCGGCTCGATCGGGCGGCCGGTCGCGCACCATGCGGTGCCGTAGAGCGTATGCGCATGGCACATGGCGATGATGTCGGGGTGTTCCTCATGGACGTTGGCATGCAGCACGAAGCCGGCGCGATTGACTGCGTGCCTGCCCTCGATCACCTTGCCCGCGTGATCGACGAGGATCAGGTTCGACATCTTCACCTTGTCGAAATGCACGCACATCGGGTTGGTCCAGTAAAGCTCCGGGCGTTCCGGATCGCGCACCGTGAGGTGGCCGGCGAAACCGTAGTCGAAGCCCTGCTGGGCGAAGGCGCGGCAGGCGGCGACGAGGCGCTCCTTGCGGTGGCGGCGTTCGTCCTCCACCCGGTCGAACTCGGGAAGATCGGGGAAGATCAGCCCCGCCTGCTCGGGCTGATAGATCGAGACGCGATTTCCAAGGTCGAGCATGGGGTTCCCTCCGATATCGATGCGCACGCGAAACCGGTCGCGTGTGGTTTCCGGCGCCAGTTTCGCAACAAGCGGCGGGACGCGACAACGCAAGATCGGCAATAATAGTTATCATCGACGCGAGGGCAGGGCGGCGGACAGAAGGGCGACGTGGGGCGATGCGGGACGACAGATTGCTGGAAATGCGGGTGTTTCAGGCGGTCGTCGACACCGGAGCCTTCACCGCGGCCGCCCACAGTCTTGGCGTCAGCCAGCCGTTCATCAGCCAGACCGTGCAGCGGCTCGAGCAGCGGCTTGAAACCAAACTGCTGCATCGCACGACGCGGGGGCACCGGCTCACGGCCGAGGGCGAGCGGTTTCTGGCCGTGGCGCGGCGGGTGATCGAGGCGGTGGAACAGGCCGAGGCCGACTGGCAGACGAATGACTCCCAGGTCGAGGGGCACCTGCGGGTGTCGGCGCCGATCGCCTTCGGTCTCGACCGGGTGACGCCCTTGATGCCGGCGTTTCTGGCGCGCCATCCGGGCCTGTCGCTCGATCTGCGGTTGACCGACGATACGGAAAACCTGATCGACGACCAGATCGACGTGGCGATCCGCATGGGCCGGCTGCCGGCCTCCAGCCTGATGCACCGGCGGCTGTGCCGGCTGCAGAGGATCGTGGTTGCCGCGCCCGCGCTGCTGGAGCGTTTCGGCGTGCCCGAGACCCCGGCGGAGCTGGAGCGCATGCCCTGCGTTGCGTGGGACGGAAGCCGCGAGCATCTGAACCGCTGGCGGTTCGTCGTCGGGGGCGCGCCGGTTGTCTTTCGCGCGGAGAGCCGGTTCAAGAGCAATCAGGGCATGTCGCTCTACCAGATGGGCCTGGCGGGCTTCGGCGTCATGCGGATTGCCGAGCATCTGGCCCGTCCGGCGATTGCCGACGGCCGGCTGGTGCAGGTGCTTGCCGACTGCACGGACGTCGACGACGGCGCGATCTATGCCGTCTTTCTCCCGGACCGCCACATGGTGCCCCGCATCCGAAGTTGCATCGATTTCCTCGTGGAGGCCTTCAAGGCGCCGCCCTGGGAAGAGGCGGCGCCGGCCTGACCGCGTGGCGAAATCAGCCGGCGGACTTGGGATAAAGAACGCAAGTCAAGGGATTACTGGGTAAAAAGCCATCTCATCAAACGCTCGCGGACGCAGTCCAGGTGGCCGATCATCGCTTCGCGCGCGCCTTCCGAATCCTTCGCCTCAAGCGCCTTCAGCACGGCGATATGCTCGCGGGCCTGTTCCTCGAAATTCCGTTCCATGCGGACCATGTGGCACATGCGCGCCTTGTTACGGAGGTTCTGGATCAGGCTGGCGAGGAGCGGCTTTCCGCTGCTTTCGGCGATGAACAGATGAAACTCGTCGTCATATTCCCAGAAGCGGTCGAACTCGATGGTCTTGTCGGCAAGGAGCTTCTCCGTCCTCTCCATCATCTCGGCGATGCGTTCGGGGGAGGCCCTGCGCGCCGAATGCGCCGCGGCCTCGCCCTCCAGCAAGCGGCGAATCAAGAGAATCTCGAGCAATTCTTCTACCGCAACTTGCCGTATCACGATGCTGCCATTGGCTAATCGCTCAATGAGACCTTCGCCTTCGAGTCGATTTATTGCCGTTCGCAAAGGTGTACGCGAGGCATTCAACTGCTCCGCCAGTCGCCTTTCCGTGAAGACGTCGCCCGGGCCGAGTTTCTGAGCGAAGATAAGGCTTCGAAGATACTGGTAGGCTTGCTCCGAGATGCTGCTTTTTTCTTCCCGGGGGTCGCTCTCGGTCTGGCTTTTTTCCAAGCTGGCCACTCCTCTTCTGCGGTCTGTGGACCGGCATCCTGTTCCTCGACTTCTATAAACACGGCTGCACCGGAAGTCCATTGACACATGGCGCGCCAGTGGTATACCGCTGGTACTAGATGTGGAATTCAAGGTAATGTGGTGCACGTGAGTTTCAAGCAAATGCGGTTTTCCCCCGAGTCTCTCACTGCGGAGGCTTTTCAGCCCTTCGGCAAGGTGCTCGAGCATAGCGGCGCAGGGCGTCGTCATATGATTGAGTCGAATTTTTCCCAGAAAGAAGAGGATCTTCGTCAGGCCATTTGGGTCTCCCGACTGCCGGATGCGGCGCAGTTTCCGCTCGTCATCGACCAGCTCGAGCGGCATCCGCACAGCCATCAGGCCTTCATTCCCCTGCTGGAAAAGCCGTTTCTGGTCGTCTGCTGTCCGGACCTGCCGGACGGGGCGCCGGATCTGGCGAAGACGCGTGCCTTCATCGCCGACCGCGGGCAGGGGGTGATCTACCGGCGCAACGTGTGGCACGCCGGCCTTCGGGTGCTGGCGGCGCCGGCCGAGTTCGTCGTTGTCATGGCCCTGTCGGACAAGGACGACGATGTTCTGCTGGATCTGGAGACTGAGCTGCTCATCGAGGGCGGCGCGAACCGGGAGGATGAGCGGATATGAGTTCGGAACCGCATCTGGAGCGGGACTTCACGGGATACGGACGCCGTCCGGTCGATCCGTGCTGGCCGGGTGGCGCGCGCATTGCCGTCAATTTCGTGATGAACATCGAGGAAGGCTCGGAGCCGTCTGTTCCCGATGGCGATGCGGCAAGCGAGACCGGGCTCACGGAAGGTGGCGCGGGCAATCTTCCGGGCCGTGACCTCGCGGCGGAATCCATGTTCGAATACGGCAGTCGCGTCGGCTACTGGCGCCTCGTGCGCCTGCTGGAGGAGCGCAACCTTCCCGCCACTGCCATGGCTTGCGGTCTGGCGCTGCAGCGCAATCCCGAGATCGTTGAGCATCTTCGGGTCTCGAACTTCGACATCTGCGCGCACGGCTGGAAATGGGAGCATCATCGCGGGCTCGACGAGGCACAAGAGCGCGAGCGGATCGCGCGCACCCACGACGTAATCCGGGATCTGGTCGGCTCGCCGCCGGCGGGCTGGTACTGCCGCTACGGCCCGAGCCTCAACACACGGTCGCTGGTCGTCGAGCATGGCGGCTTTCTCTATGACAGCGACGCCTATAACGACGAGTTGCCCTACTGGACCCAAGTGTCCGGCAAGAGCCATCTGGTGGTTCCCTACGGCCTTGCGATGAACGATGCGAAGTTCATCCGCGGCGGTATGGCGACTGCGAATGATTTCTTCGAATACCTGCGTGATTCCTTCGACATGCTGTACCGCGAAGGCGGGCGGATGATGTCCGTCGGGCTGCACCTGCGCCTGTCGGGACATCCGGGGAGGGCTGCCGGGGTCGAGCGGTTTCTCGATCACATCATGCAATTCGAAGACGTCTGGGTCTGTCGGCGGGACGCAATCGCCCGCCACTGGCACGAACATCATGTTCACAAGTGAGGAGGACTTTTCATGAAACATCTGTCTCTTGGCGTCGCTTTCGCGGCCGCGCTCCTTGTCTCCCCGGTCCTGGCGCAGGACCATGATCCTTCCACGCCGATGGTCGTGGGGTCGGATTTCGGCGTATCGCCGTGGATGGTGCGCAGTGCCTCGGGGCCGGAAGGCTTCGGCGTGGACATGATCACCGAGATCGGCAAGCGGCTCGGCCGCGAGGGCGTGATCGAGGACATCAACTTCTCCGGCCTCTTCGCGGCGCTTTTCGCCAAGCGGATCGAGTTCACCGTCAATCCGCTGAACATCACAGCCGACCGGGCCGAGCGCATGCTGTTCACCGAGCCGTTCTTCGCGACCGGCAACGGCTTCATCGTGCGCGAGGGCGAGACGCTGGACGGCTTCGAGGGGTTGCGCGGCAAGGCTGTCGCGGTGAACCGCGGCACGATCTCCGATACATGGGCGACCGAGAACGCCGAGACATACGGCTTTGAGGTGCAGCGCTACGAGACCTTCCCGGACTCCGTCCAGGCGGTGATCACCCAGCGCGTCTTCGCGGCTCTCAACGAGATCCCGACGGCCGTCTATGCGGCGAGCCAGAACCCGGCGATCGCCATCGGGTTCCGCGACTTCAACGGCCGGAACTTCGGCTATGCCTTCCGCCTCGAGAGCGAGGACTACCGCAACAAGGTCGAGGGCGTCATCGAGTGCATGAAGCAGGACGGCACGCTCGCCGCGCTTTACGAGAAGTGGTACGGCGAAACCGCCGCGGAGGACTCGCCCCTGCGCAAGGTCTATCCCGGCTTCGGCGCGCCCGGCTTCAAGGGGTATGACGAGACGCCGCACGAGCTGAGCTGTCAGTAGAAAAACAACGGACACCCGCGGCGGTCGCGTACCGTCGCGGGTGTTCGTCAAAGGGGGGTGATCGTGGATCAGATCCTTGAGAATTACTTCAATCTCGCGGTGATGGCGCGGGCGTTGCCGACGGTGTTCGACGGCTTTCTCGTCACCGTTCAGGTCGCGCTCAGCGTCATCGTCATCGGGATCGGCACGGGGCTGGCGCTCGCCCTGCTGCGCTGCGCCGAAAACCCGCTCGTGAACGGTGTCATCAGCCTCTACGTCGAGGTGTTCCGCACGCTGCCGCAGCTGGTCATCCTGATCTTCATCTTCTTCGGCCTGCCGTATATGGGCATCCGCTTCTCGCCGTTCATGGCGGTGGCCGTGGGCCTTGGTGCGGTGCTTTCGGCCTTTGCGGCGGAGACCTTCTGGGCCGCCATCAACGCACTGCCGAAGGGTCAGTGGGAAGCGGCCGCCGCACTCGGCATGTCGCGGACCAGGTGCCTTTTCGACGTCATCCTGCCGCAGGCGGTGCGCCTGGCCACCCCGCTCATCACCAACCGCGCGATCGCGATCACCAAGGGCACGGCGCTTGGCGTCGCGGTGTCCCTGCAGGAAACGCTGGGCAGCGCGCAGAGCGTGATGGCGATCCTGGCCAATCCGTCACCGCTGACGCTCGCAGCCGGCTTCTACCTGCTGTTCTTCATCCCGCTGGTGATCGCCAGCCGGATCATCGAAAACCGCATGGCGAAGACGACGGGATAGGTCATGGAACTGTTTCTGCAGAACTTCGCGAACATCGATTCGCTGGTGAAGATCTGGCCGCTGCTGGCGCAGGGCCTCAGCCTGACGCTGCTGCTGGCGCTGGTCACGCTTCCGCTCGGGCTGCTGGCGGGGCTGGCGGTCGCAGTCACCTACAGCTTCGGCAACGGGTTCTCGCGCCGGCTGATCATCATCATGATCGACCTGCTGCGGTCCTTCCCGGCGCTGGTGCTGCTGGTGCTGATCTACTACAGCCTGCCGTTCTTCGGGATCTCGCTGCCGGGCTTTGCCGCGGTCGTACTGGCGCTGGTCATCAACAACACCGGTTACTACGGCGAGATCTTCCGTGCCGGGATCGAATCCATCCCGCGCTCGCAGCACGAGGCGGCCGCAGCACTCGGCTTCGGCCGGGGCAGGGCGATGGTCTATCTGATCCTGCCGCAGGCCGTGCGCCGCGTGGTCGCGCCGCTCGCCAGCAACTCGCTCGAGCTGGTCAAGATGACGTCGCTGGCCTCGCTGGTCGCCTTGCCCGAACTGCTGCGCTCCGCCCGCGTCGCCCAGGAGCAGACCTACAATCCGACGCCGCTCACCGCGGCTGCCGTGATCTTCTTCGTCCTGCTGTGGCCCTTCTCGCGCTGGGTCTCGCAGATGGAGAAGAAGGCGCTGAAGGAAAGGGCATAGGATGAAGGTTCTCGTGACCGGCGGGACAGGGTTCATCGGACTGTCCCTTGCCGAACGGCTGCTCGCCCAAGGGCATGACGTGCGCTTGCTGGCGCCGTCCGCGCCCGAGGCGCTGATGCGGGACCCGGCGCTTGCCGGGGCGGAGCTTGTACTCGGCGATATCCGCGATCCCGATACGCTCGCGGACGCGCTCGACGACGTGGACGCGGTGGCGCATCTCGCCGCCATCACCCCCGACCGCGACTACGAGCTGGAAAATCCCGCGCGGGTTGTCGACGTCAATGCGGGCGGGACCGCGTGTCTCCTGCGCGGAGTTGCGCTTCATGCGCCGGGCGCGCGTCTGCTTCTGGTCAGCAGCGTTGCCGTTTATGGCACCGGCGATCCGGTCGGCAGCCGCTGGGACGAGGTGAACGATCCGCCGGCGCCGGCGAGCCTTTACGGCATCACCAAACAGACGGCGGAGCAGCTGGCGAACCATCTCGCCCGGCTCAACGGCCTCGATCTGGTGATCGCGCGGCTCGGGCCGGTGTTCGGCCCCTGGGAGCACGCCAGCGGCGTGCGTCCGTTCCTCAGCCCGCAGACGCAGGCTCTGGCGCTTGCGCTCGCCGGAGAGGAAGTGGTCCTGCCGCGCGCCCTTGCCGGTGACTGGCTCTACAGCCGCGATGCGGGCGAGGCGCTTGCGGGTCTTTTGCATGCCGATCAGGCCGGCGGAGGCGTTTTCAATGTCGGTGCCGGCGCGATCAGCCGGGTCTCCGACTGGTGCGAGGCGCTTGCCCGACTCCGGCCCGGCTTTCGCTGGCGGCTCGCGGAAGCGGGCGAGGCGGCCAACGTCCATCTCACGCTTGCCCGCGACCGGGCGCCGCTTTCCGTCAACCGGCTGCGCGCGCTTCTGCCCGCGGGAACGGCCGAGCCGCTGGCGGACTGTGTCCGCGATCATCTTGTCTGGATGGAAAGCCATCCCACTGCCGTCCCCCTCAGGAGGAATTCACATTGACCGGTATCACCGCAGACACGCCTGTGATCGAGCTGGAGCGCGTGCAGAAGCACTTCGGCGGTTTTCAAGCGCTGAAGGGGGTCGACCTCACCGTCGAGAAGGGAGAACGCATTGTGATCTGCGGCCCCTCAGGCTCGGGGAAGTCGACGCTTATCCGCTGCATCAACGGCCTGGAAACCCATGACGGTGGTGTGATCCGCGTCGCCGGCAAGGTTCTCGACGGAAAGAGCCGCAGCCTCGACGAAGTCCGCCGCGAGGTCGGCATGGTGTTCCAGCATTTCAACCTGTTCCCGCATCTGACCGTCCTGCAGAACCTGACCATCGCCCCGATCAAGATCCGCAAGGTCGCCAAGGCGGACGCGGAGGAAATGGCGCGGGCCTATCTCGAGCGGGTGCAGATCGCGGAACATGCCGACAAGAAGCCCTCGCAGCTTTCCGGCGGTCAGCAGCAGCGCGTCGCCATTGCCCGCGCGCTGTGCATGCAGCCGGAGGTGATGCTGTTCGATGAACCCACGTCCGCGCTCGATCCTGAGATGATCAAGGAAGTGCTCGACGTGATGGTGCAACTCGCCGAGGACGGAATGACCATGATCTGCGTCACCCACGAGATGGGCTTTGCCCGCAGTGTCGCCAACAAGGTGGTGTTCATGGACAAGGGTCAGGTCGTGGAAAGCGCGGATCCGGTGACCTTCTTCACCAATCCGCAGAACGAGCGGGCCAAGGCCTTCCTGAGCCAGATCATCCGGCACTGACGAGAGACGAGACCATGGACCTGACTGGAAAGACGATAATCGTCACCGGCGCGTCGTCCGGCATCGGACGCGCCATCGCGCTTCGCTTCGCCCGTGCCGGCGCGCGGGTGGTCGCGGTGGACATCACCGAGGCGGTGGTGGAAGGCGGCGCTCCCGTCGCTGGCGCCTTGAGCGAGATCGATCCGGCCAACCGGTTCCGGCGGGTCGACGTCACCGATGCCGCAAGTGTCGGCGAGCTTGTCGCGGAAACGGCCCGGGACTTCGGCCGGCTCGACGTGCTCGTCAACAATGCGGCGATCGGCAGCCCCTTCGCGCTTGTCGAGACGGACGAGGCGCAGTGGGACCGGGTGATGAACGTGAACCTGAAGGCCGTCTATCTGTGCAGCCGGGCGGCGATTGCGCAGATGCTCGGGCAGGAGATCGTCAACGAGGCGCGCGGGCGGATCGTCAACATCTCCTCCCAGCACGGAATGGTCGCGGCTCCGGGCGCCTTCGCCTATGGGGTGAGCAAGGCGGGCGTGGTCTATATGACCCGCCAGATCGCCGCCGACTATGCCGACCGGCACATTATCTGCAACGCGGTCGCGCCGGGCAAGATCGTGACGGGCAAGGGCGGGCGACCGTCGGAGCCGGAGGTGATGGAGTATTCGCGCAGCCGCACGCCAATGCCGCGCCTGGGCAAGCCCGACGACGTCGCCGGAGCAGCGCTTTTCCTCGCCAGCGACGAAGCCCGCTACATCACCGGCCACAACCTGCTGGTCGACGGCGGATGGATGGCGGCCTGATTTTGAGGCCGCCAGCCGGTTTCAGAGACCCTTGATCATGCCGCCGTCGGCGCGGTGCACGGAGCCGGTGATGTAGGACGCCTGGTCACTGCACAGGAAGGCGGCGTAGGAGGCGAACTCCTCGACCCGGCCGTAGCGCCCGGTCGGAATAGTGGCCCGCGAGGCGGTCCGCACCTCATCGATTTTCTTTCCGGTCCGTTCCGCCGCCTTGGCGTCCAACTCGTCGACGCGGTCGGTGTGAATGCGTCCGGGCGCCAGGCAATTGACGGTGACATTGTCGGCGGCGACCTCGCCGGCGAGCGTCTTCGACCAGCCGACGACCGCGAGACGCAGCGCGTTGGAGATGCCAAGGTTCGGGATCGGCTGCATCACGCCGGACGAGACGACATTCACGATCCGGCCCCATCCGCGCGACCGCATGCCCGGCAGCAGGTGCCGTGCGAGCCGGCAGTTGCCCAGGAACATGATGTTGAACTGGGCCATCCAGACATCGTCGGGCACATCGGCAATCGGTCCCGGGGGAGGGCCGCCGCAATTGTTGATCAGGATATCGACATCGCCGGCGGCCTTCGCCAGCGCGTCGATGGAGGCGGCATCCGCCAGATCGCAGCGGATCGCTTCCGCCGTGCCGCCCGTGTCGGCGATGGCCTGAGCGGCCGTGTCCAGCGCTCCTTGCGTCCGGCCGCTGAGGACAACTGACGCGCCTTCCTGTGCCAGCGCCTGCGCGATGCCGAGGCCGAGGCCGCGTCCTGCACCGATTACCAAGGCTTTGCGCCCATTCAGTCCGAAATCCATCCGTCTTTCTCCTTGTTCGCGGGTCGTTGCCGTCGCGTTCCTGCGTTGACAGTTCGGTCAGGCGAGTGCTAGGCATCCTAGTGGGATACCAGCGGAGTATCAACGGTGTCCCTTATGGTTTTAAGGGGGAGTACAGATGAAAACTGCAATGTTTACCGCGACTATCGCGCTGGCCGTGGCCTTTGGAGGGGCAGGTGTCGGATCGGCACAGGCGGCAAATCTGGAAGAGATTCGGGAGCGGGGCGTTCTCAACGCCGCGACGAGCGGCAACCTTCCGCCGGTCAGCTACATGAACGAGAAGAACGAGCTTGTGGGCTACGACATCAATGTCGCGCGCTACATCGAGAAGAAGCTCGGCGTGAAGATCGAGATCAACCGTCTCGACTGGAAGGGCATCCTTCCCGGTCTTCAGACGGGCCGTTTCGATGCGGTGTTTTCGAACGTGAACATCACCAACGAGCGCAAGAACACCTTCACCTATTCCATTCCCTATTCGCGTGCCGCCGTCGTGGTGGTCAAGCGGGCGGGCCTCGATGACATCACCAGCTTCAAGACGCTGGCCGGCAAGCGCGTCGGCGCGATCTCGGGCGGCAATGACGGCGAGATCCCGGCGCGAGCGATCTCCAAGGAATACGGCGAGTTCGAGCAGTTCAAGGGCTACAGCGGCTACGCCGAGATGCTCCAGGACCTGATGGTCGGGCGCGTCGACGCGCTGATCATGCCGGACACGGCCGCTGGCGGCTTCCTCAAGTCGCGCCCCGGTGTCGCGGAGATCGTCGGCGAGCCCTACATGGTCCGCTTCGTCGGCGTGCCGATGCAGAAGGGCTCCGACGCCCTGAAGGCGGAGATCGACGCCGCGATCCGCGAGATGCGCGAGCAGGGGCTTCTCGACCAGTGGGGTGAGGAGTTCTTCGGCATCGAGAACTTCAGCGACCAGCTCGTCGACGAAGTGCCCTGACCTGTCGGGGCCCGGCCTGCCGGGCCCCGCTATCTCCGTTCCGATAACCTTTGAAAGTTCGGCTCATGGAACTCGATTTCTCGGTCGCCTGGACCTATCTGCCGGTCATGCTGGAGGCGACGCTGCTGACTATCATGTTGGCACTGGTCACCCAGACCATCGGCACGTCTATCGGCTTCGTCTTCGCTCTCGGGCGGACGTCGCGCTTCGGTGTCCTGCGCTTTGCGGTGTGGGCCTATGTCTGGCTGTTTCGCGGCACGCCGGTGCTGTTGCATCTCTTCTTCGTCTATTACGCCGCGCCGCTGTTCGGCGTGACGCTGGATGCGCTGCCCGCGGCCATCATCGCGATGTCGCTGAGCTCGGCCGCCTATAACACCGAGATCCTGCGCTCCGGCATTCAGGCCGTCCACAAGGGGCAGATCGAGGCGGCGGAAGCCGTTGGCATGCGCTACGGGCGGATCATTCGCCGGGTGGTGGCGCCGCAGGCGGTGCGCATCGTCATCCCGCCCTACATGAGCAACTTCATTTCCCACACCAAGAACACCTCCCTGGCCTCCGTCATCACCGTGCCCGAGCTGATGCTGACGTCCCAGATGGTCTACTCGTCGACCTATCGCGCGATCGAGATCCTGTCGCTCGCCGGCCTGATCTACCTGGTGCTGACGTCCTGCCTGACCGGACTGCAGCTCTGGCTCGAGCGGCGCACCAGCTATGAGGCGCGTGGCATGAGCCGGCGCCGGCGGAAGCAGTTCCTGGGCGCATCTGACGCGTCCGTGCGGATGGAGGCGTGATCATGAGCAAGGCAGACTCCCCCATGATCGAGGCCCGCGACATCCGCAAGGCATTCGGGTCGTTCCAGGCGCTGAAGGGCGTGTCGCTGACGGTCGGGCGCGGCGAGGTCGTGTGCCTGATCGGCCCGAGCGGCTCCGGCAAGAGCACGCTGCTGCGCTGTATCAACCATCTGGAGACGCCCGATTCCGGTGTCGTGCGGGTCGACGGCCAGCCGGTCGGAAGCGTGGAGAAGAACGGGCGAACGTCCCGCATGTCCGCGCGCCAGGTCGCGCAGATGCGCAGCCAGATCGGCATGGTGTTCCAGATGTTCAACCTGTGGCCCCATATCAGCGCCATCGAGAACGTCGCGCTCGGCCTGATAGAGGTGAAGGGCATGTCCGTCGCGCAGGCGGCGGAGATTGCGCGCGAACAGATGGAGCGGGTGGGGCTCGCCGCGAAATGCGATGCCTTCCCCGAGCACCTGTCGGGCGGACAGCGCCAGCGCGTCGCCATCGCGCGGGCGCTGGCGATGGAGCCCAAGGTGATGCTCTTCGACGAGCCGACCTCGGCGCTCGATCCGGAGCTTGTCGGCGAGGTGCTGCAGGTCATGGAATCGGTTGCCGCCGACGGCATGACCATGATCGTCGCGACCCACGAGATGGGATTTGCCCGCAAGGTCGCGGACAAGGTCGTCTTCATGGATGACGGCAACGACGTCGAAGCCGGCGCGCCCGACCAGATCTTCGACAACCCGAAGAGCGACCGTCTCCAGCGGTTCCTCGACAAGGTTCTGGCATGACGGACGCCCTTGTGCCGGGCGCGGGTCGGCTGGCCGGGCGGCGCGCTATCGTCACCGGTGCGGCCGGGGCCCTCGGCCTTGCGACCGTGCGGCGGTTCCTGGCGGAAGGGGCGGAGGTGGTCGGCGTGGATCTTTCCGCGCCGGCCGCCGGCTGGCCCGAGGGACTTGTGCCCGAGGTGGGCGATGCGGCGGACCCGGCCTTCATCGAGACGGTTGCCCGGCGCCATGCCAGCTGCGACGTGCTGGCGATGTTTGCCGCAGCGTCAGAGGGCGGAACGGTGGAGACGACCACGCAGGACACCTGGACGCGGGTGTTGCAGGTGAATGTCGTGGCCGCCGCCCTGTGGATCGGTGCCGTGCTGCCAGGGATGCGTGCGGCCGGCGGCGGTGCCATCGTCACGGTGGGCTCGCAGCTGGCGCAGTCCGGCGGGACCGGAAACGTCTCCTACATCGCCTCCAAGGGTGCGATCGCCGCACTCACCCGCACGGTCGCGCTCGACCATGCGGGCGAGGGGATCCGCTGCAACTGTCTCGTTCCCGGCGCCATCGAGACCCCGTTGCTGCGCAGGTCGTTCGCCCGGGCGCCGGATCCGGCGCTCGCCGAGCGTCGGTCGCTTGCGCGTCACCCCGCGGGGCGTTTCGGAACGCCGGAGGAAGTGGCCGCGGCCGCGCTGTTTCTCGCCAGCGACGATTCCTCCTTCACCACCGGCGCCATTCTGCCGGTGGAGGGCGGCTGGCTTGCCGGCTAGGAAAGGATAAGGCCATGCGGGTTCTCGTGACCGGAGGTGGCGGCTTCGTCGGCGCGAATGTCGTCGAGGCGCTCGTCGCTGCCGGATATGACACGCTCGCGCTCGACCGGCCCGGAACGCCCCGGGTACCGGGGCGGGGCGCAGGCTTCATCGAGGCGGATATTCGCGATGGCGTGGCCTGCGGCAGGGCGCTCGAGGGTGTCGGGACGCTGGTTCACTGCGCGGCCGTCACGCCCTCCGCCTCAGCGGATATCGACGCGGTGCTGCGGGCCTTTGCCATCAATCTGGCCGCCACGTCCGATCTTGCGATGGCCTGCGAGCGTCGCGGCGTGCGCATGATCCATCTGAGTTCCGCCTCCGTCTATGGCGCGGCGTCGGACGGGCCGCTGGACGAGGTCGAGACCTGGCCGAGGCCGGTTGCGGCCTATGGCATCTCCAAGCTTGCCGCAGAGCAGTTCGTTGTGTCGCGGCGGGCGTCCGGCCTTCAGGCCGGCGTGCTGCGGATCGGCTCCGTCTTCGGTCCGCATGAGCGGGGAACGGGCGTGCGCGACACGCTGAGCGCACCGTATCAGGTGACGCGCGCAGCGCGGAAGGGGCAGGCGGTGCGGCTGCCGCGCGCGGGACGGCGCGACTGGATCTACGCCCGCGATGTCGCCGCCGCCGTGCTTGCCGCCATCCGCCTGGACGCGCTTCCAGATCCGCCGGTGAATATCGCCGGCCTGGAGGAATGGAGCGTCGCCGACTGGTGCGAAAGCATCGCGCGGCATGTGCCGTTCGACTGGCGGATCGATCCGGCCGACCCGACCATCGATTTTCACGGCAGAGACGACCGACCGCCTCTCGCCACCCGACGAATGCGAGACCTGCTCGGGTTTCGACCGACCTACACCCGCGAGCGGGCCTGCGAGGACTACCTGCGCTGGCTGGAGGAAAACGAGGCGACATGACGACTTACGACACGATCATCAAGGGCGGGCTGGTGGCAGCGCCCGGCCGCGATCTCCTGTGCGACATCGCGATCAGCAACGGGCGGATCGCCGCCCTTGGCGACGGCCTGCAGGGGGCGGAGGTCATCGACGCGCAGGGGCTGATCGTGACGCCCGGCGGCGTCGACGCGCACTGCCACATCGACCAGCTCACCTCCACCGGCGCGCGCACGGCGGATACCTTCGAAAGCGCGTCCCGGGCGGCGGCCCATGGCGGCACCACCACGCTGATGCCCTTTGCCGTGCAGCATCGCGGCTGTTCGCTCCGCGAGGCGGTCACCGATTATCGCGCGCGCATGGGCGACACCAGCCACGTCGACTGCGCGTTCCACCTGATCGTCACCGATCCGACGCAAGAGACGCTTAAGCGCGATATTCCCGACCTGGCGGCCGAGGGCTTCACGTCGGTCAAGATCTACCTGTCCTACGACGCGCTTCGCCTCGACGACCGTTCGGCCCTCGATGTGCTGGCCGTCTGCCGGGCCGAACGTCTGATGACGATGGTTCATGCGGAAAGCCATGACATGATCGCCTGGCTGACCGAGCGGATGGTCGAGCACGGCTATGACAACGTGCGCTACTTCCCGCGCTCGCGCCCCATCGTCGCGGAGCGGGACGCAACCCATCACGCTATTGCGATGTCGGAGCTGATCGACACGCCGGTCCTGATCGTGCATGTCTCCAGCATCGACGCGCTCGACGAGATCCGCCGCGCCCAGGCCGGCGGGCGCCCTGTGCTTGCCGAAACCTGCCCGCAGTATCTGGTGCTTGCCGATACGGATCTGGATCGTCCCGATTTCGGCGGCGCGAAGTTTTGTTGCAGCCCGCCGCTGCGCGACAAGGCGCATCAGGAGGCCCTGTGGAAGGGTCTTGCCGACGGGACGCTCGCCGTCTGCTCGTCCGACCACTCCGCGTTCTTCTTCGACGGGCCGGACGGAAAGAAGCGCAATGGCGACGGCGCGCCCTTCACCCGCATTCCCTACGGACTGCCCGGACTGGAAGCGCGCATGCCGCTGATGTTCTCCGAAGGCGTCAGCGGCGGCCGCCTGTCGTTGCAGACCTTCGTCGAGGTCACCGCGACCCGACCGGCGGAAATCTACGGCCTTGGCGCCAGCAAGGGACGGATCGCGCCCGGATACGACGCTGACCTCGTTCTGTGGGATCCGTTGCAGACCGCGCGAATGTCCGTCGAGCTTTTGCACGACGGCATCGACTACACGCCCTATGAGGGGATCGATCTGGTTGGACGACCTGTGCGCACGCTCCTGCGCGGACGCACGTTGGTCGACGGCGAGACCTGGATGGGCGGCGAGGCGACAGGTCGCCTGCTCGCCTGCGAGCGCCCGGTGCCGGAAGATCGTCCCAGACCGCAAAACGCCTATTACGATGTGACGGAGAACCGCTTCTCCGACGGGTTCTAGGCTCCCTCCCGGACGTCGGCTTTCACCAACGCGGCGTGTGCCGCCCGTTGCGCGCTTTCCCTGCCGGGACGCGTGGCGGGCGTGCGCGCGCCGCGGTCGTTCTGCCAAAGCCGCGTGCGTCAAAGGGCTGGACCAACGCCACGCCACAGGCGCGACAAAAGACTGCCCGTCAGGACGACGAAGCTGCAACGCCGGAAATTTTGAATAAGGAGGGTTGGCTGGGGAACCTGGATTCGAACCAGGACTAACAGAGTCAGAGTCTGCGGGTCTACCGTTAACCTATTCCCCAAGACCGTAGCGGAGGGCGCCTTGCGGCGCGACGCTCATCTTGTGCGGCGTTGTATGAATCTCGGCCCGCGCTGTCAAGGGTCGATCTTTCACGCTGTGGCACCTGTGGACTGTTGGGGAGGCGAGCGGGCGCGCGGTCGTGCATGCGAAGCTGCCGCGGGACTTTGTCCTTTGCCCAACGCATTGCGAGGCGCCGAAACGATGGTAAACTGTCGTCAACAAGAGACCAGCTCAGCCCCATGACTTTTGCGGTCTGACCAGCCGAGGCGCGCGAGAGCCGCCGGCGAGGACGAACAGTGAGCGAATCGGGAAAGATCGGGCCGGATTCCGACCGGCCTCATCCCGACGCGGAAACGGATGCAGAGGCGCGCGCCGCAGGGCGGCGTCGTGGATCCGGCAGGAAACGCAGGCGACGGGGCAAGAAAGGTCCGGTTGCCCAAGGTTCCGCGGAGGGACTGTCGGCGGGAGCGCCCGACCAGCACGGTGCGCCGAGCCTGATGGGCGCGCCGGGTCGTGCCTCGACCGACGGCACGAAGAGCGGCCGGGACAGGGCGTCTTCCGGCGCGTCGGAGCAGGAACGGCCGGTTGCCGACGGTGCGACCCTGGACGGCGACACGCAGCCGGCGTCGGCTGAAGCCGCCACGACCGGCGGAAAGAAACGGCGTGGCAAGCGGCGGCGAAGGCCGAATCGCGCGGAGCGCCGGGCGGAAAAGCCGTTCTCCCCATCGCAGCCGGAGCGGCCCGGTGCCGGTGACGTGTCCCCGCATCAGCAGGCCCCGCCTTTCGGACAGGCCGCGACGGGAGAGCCGGTGCGCGATCCCGTGCGGTCCATGCGGTCCGGGGCCGACGGCCAGACATGGATGACGCGGCCGAAGGATGGCGCGCGGAATCGGGACGAGGGCGCGCGTGACGGTCCGGGACGGGCTCATCGCCCGGGGCAGGGCGCGCGCCGTATCGCCGCGCCGGTGGTGCTCGATCCGGCCGGCGCGCAGCGGCTTTATGCGGCGCTCGATCTTGGCACCAACAATTGCAGGCTTCTGGTGGCGCGTCCGGAAACCCGGGGATTTCGCGTCGTCGATGCGTTTTCGAAGATTGTGCGGCTGGGCGAGGGGCTCGGGCACCACAACCGGCTGAGCGAAGCGGCGATGGACCGGGCCATCGAGGCGCTCGGCTGTTGCCGGGACAAGATGCGCGACCGCGGCGTGGACCGTGTGCGGCTGATCGCGACCGAGGCCTGCCGGGCGGCGGAAAACGGACCGCTGTTCATCGAGCGGGTGTTTGAGGAAACCGGGCTGGCGCTGGAGATCGCGACGCGGGAAACCGAGGCGCGGCTTGCCGTTGCCGGCTGCGCCTCGCTGGTGGACCCGGATGCCAATGGCGTCGTTCTCTTCGATATCGGCGGCGGATCGTCGGAAATCGTCTGGCTCGACCTGCGCAACCGCTGCGGCGCGCGCGGCGTGGCGCTGACGCGCTTCATCCGCGACTGGACCTCGCTGCCGGTCGGGGTGGTCAACCTTGCGGAACGCCACGGCGGTCGCCATGTCACGGCGGATATCTTCGAGGCGATGGTCCAGGACGCCCGCCAGCACCTGGAGGCGTTCTCGCTCGGGCGCGAACTCACCGAGGCGATCTGCGACGGCAAGGTGCACATGCTGGGGACATCGGGAACGGTGACGACGCTTGCCGGCGTGCATTTCGGGCTGAAGCGCTACGACCGGCGGCGGGTCGACGGCGCATGGATGGATGCCGACGATGTGACGGCAATGATTGAGCGCCTGCGCGCGATGCCCTATGAGGAGCGCGTGGGCAACCCTTGCATCGGCGCGGATCGCGCGGATCTGGTGCTCGCCGGCTGCGCGATCCTGGAAGCGATCCGCAGACGCTGGCCGTGCCAGAGGCTGCGCGTGGCCGACCGGGGCCTGCGCGAAGGCATCTTGATGGAACTCATGTCCGCCGACCGGGTCTGGCGGCGCAAGGACCCGCCGAAGTATCGCGGCCGGGGAAGGAAGCACAAATGAGCGGATCGGGCCGCGGCCGCGGCGATCGCGGCATGTTCGAGCGGGTGAAGACCGCGAAACGGCGCACCAACTCTTCGGCGCGCTGGCTGCAGCGGCAGCTGAACGACCCCTACGTGCGGGCGGCGAAGATCGACGGCTATCGCTCGCGCGCGGCCTACAAGATCCTCGAGATCGACGACAAGCATCATATCCTCAAGCCCGGCCAGCGGATCGTCGACCTTGGCGCGGCGCCAGGCGGCTGGTGCCAGGTGGCGGCGGCCAAGACCGGCTCCACCGATCAGGACCCGCGCATTGTCGGCATTGACTATCTCGAGGTCGAACCGCTTCCCGGGGTTACGCTCCTGCTCAAGGACTTTCTGGACGATGATGCGCCTGAAGCCCTGCGGGCGGCGCTCGGCGGGCACGCGCCCAACCTGGTGATGTCCGACATGGCGGCGCCGACGACCGGACACCGGCAGACCGACCATCTGCGCACGACTCACCTGTTCGAGGTCGCGGAGGAGTTCGCGCGCGAGAATCTGGCGCCCGGCGGGGCGTTCCTGTCGAAGGTGTTTCGCGGCGGTGCGGAGAACGAGGCGCTCGCCCGGCTCAAGCGGGATTATCAGTCGGTGCATCACATCAAGCCGCCTGCAAGCCGCAAGGAAAGCCCGGAACTCTACGTTCTGGCCAAAGGGTTTCGCGGCGGCGAGGGCTGAGCCGCTCCGGGCGGCAGGGAGCCCTCCGGCCGCATCCGCAATGGCGGGGCGTTATGCCGCTTTCCTTCCGGTCACACCCGTGTTAATGACCCGCGCCAACCTCTCTTATTCGTGACGCTTCGTCCCGGGCGAATTCTTGCTTCCGGCGGCCGGGCGGTATTTCCTGAAAGGGGATTGGCACATGGCTGAATTCTACCAGTCGATTCATGGCGCGGAAGCGCTCACGTTCGACGATGTGCTCCTGATGCCCGGGCACTCCGAAGTGCTTCCGTCCGAGACCGACCTGCGGACCCGCGTCACCCGGGGCATCGAGCTTAACTTCCCCCTGCTTTCAAGTGCCATGGACACGGTCACCGAGGGGCGTCTGGCCATTGCCATGGCGCAGGCCGGCGGCATCGGCGTCATCCATCGCAACCTCACCATGGACCAGCAGGCCGAAGAGGTCCGAAGGGTCAAGAAGTTCGAATCCGGAATGGTGGTCAATCCGCTGGTGATCGGACCGGACGCGACGCTTCAGGACGCTCTCGACCTGATGGAGCGGCACCGCATTTCCGGTATTCCGGTGGTGGAGAACGGCGGCGCGGGCGGACAGCATGTCGGCCGCCTCGTCGGCATCCTCACCAACCGAGATGTCCGCTTCGCCTCCGACCCGAGCCAGCGCGTCTACGAGCTGATGACCCGTGAGGGACTGGTGAGCGTGCGCGATACGGTGAGCCAGGCGGAGGCCAAGCGCCTTCTGCACAAGCATCGCATCGAGAAGCTGCTGGTGGTCGACGACGCGCAGAACTGCGTCGGGCTGATCACCGTCAAGGACATGGAAAAGGCGCAGCTCAATCCCAACGCATCGAAGGACGACCAGGGCCGGCTGCGCGTTGCCGCCGCCACCAGCGTCGGTCCCGAGGGGTTCGAGCGTGCGGAACGCCTGATCGACGCAGGCGTCGACCTTCTCGTTGTCGACACCGCCCACGGCCATTCGGAGCGCGTGCTGGAGATGGTGCGCCGGGTGAAGGCGAAGTCGAATTCGGTGCAGGTGCTCGCCGGCAATGTCGCGACCCGGGACGGCACGCGGGCCCTGATCGATGCGGGGGCGGATGCCGTCAAGGTCGGTATCGGCCCGGGTTCGATCTGCACGACCCGCATTGTCGCCGGTGTCGGCGTTCCGCAGCTCACCGCCATCATGGAAGCCTGCGAGGCGGCCGCGAAGGACGACGTGCCGATCATTGCCGACGGTGGCATCAAGTATTCGGGCGATCTTGCCAAGGCGCTGGCGGGCGGGGCTTCGGCCGCGATGATCGGCTCGCTGTTCGCCGGAACCGATGAAAGCCCGGGCGAGGTCTATCTCTACCAGGGACGTTCCTACAAGGCCTATCGCGGCATGGGGTCGGTCGGCGCCATGGCCCGCGGCTCGGCGGACCGTTATTTCCAGGCGGAGGTGCGCGACGCGCTGAAGCTGGTGCCGGAAGGGATCGAGGGGCAGGTGCCCTACAAGGGGCCGCTGGAGAGCGTCCTGCACCAGCTGGCCGGGGGCCTGCGCGCCGCCATGGGCTATGTCGGGGCCTGCACGCTTGCAGAGCTCCAGGAAAAGGCCCGCTTCGTGCGGATCTCCGGCGCGGCACTGCGCGAAAGCCACGCCCACGACGTGACGATCACGCGGGAAAGCCCGAACTATCCGTCCAACGTCTAGGGCCAACAAAAAACTCCGGGACATGGTCCCGGAGTTTTGTTTGATAGAGCGAAAGGCGGGGTCTCAGGTCTGACGCGCACGATGGAGGCGCTTCAGCGACCGGAAGACGCGGGATCAGGCGCCGGCGTCGGTATCGTCGGACTTGGTGTTGCGTCCCTTGCGTTTCACCTGCGACATTTCCAGAAGGCGATGGGCACAGGCGACGAGGAGTTCCGGGGATTCTCCGCGCATGTCCTCTGCGGCATATTCGAAGTATGCCTTCCAGGCCTTGATTTCCTTGCTTGGATCAACTGTTCCGTCGGTTTTATCGGTCATCGCTTCCACCTCCAATTTGCAACAGAAGACGTGATGCAACGTTATCGAAGCGTTATTCCCTTTGGGTGTAAAGACACGCGTTAGTTGATTGGAAGTTGTAAGCTGATATTATTCGCGAGGCGTTCCTACTTTGGGTTGTTGAGATTATATCTATTCGCGTTGATATTATTTTTGACTGCCTTCGGTCAGGCTGCGTTGCAAACGTTGGCAAGCACCGACGGATCGGCTAAAGCAGCAACCTCCGACGTCGAAATCCGGTGCACTTAGTGCAGCATGGCAATCGTGCCGCCGCGCCGGGAACGGGTGCAGGGGATGACGCGGAAGCGGTGGCGTTGTCGTCGACAGAAACACGTAACTTCGGGGATTGGGCATGAAAGACGGGGGCCGGCTGGCCGCGGCAATCGAGATTCTGGACGATGTCGATACCCATCGACGGCCCGTGCAGGAGTCCCTGAAGGACTGGGGGCGTCGCCATCGCTTCGCCGGGTCGGGCGACCGTCTGGTGATCGCCAATCTTGTGTTCGACGCCCTTCGCAAGCGCTTGTCGCTGGCTCATGTGATGGGGTCTTCCAGCGCGCGCGCGCTGGTGCTGGCCACCTATGCGCGCAGTTGGGGCTTTGGCGCGGAGGGGATGGCGGCCGTTCTGCAGGACGACCGGTTTGCGCCCGAACCGCTCGAGCCGGATGAAGTTGCGCTTCTTGAAAAGCCCCTCGACGTGGATGCGCCCGATCACGTGCGCGCGGACGTGCCGCTTTGGCTCTGGCCGCACTTCGAAGAGGCCTTCGCCGAAGATGCGGTGGAGGAAGGCGCGGCGCTGGCCGCACGCGCGCCCATCGACATGCGCGTCAACCTCTTGAAGGGGGACCGGGAGCGGCTCCACAAGCGGCTTGCGCATCTTGGCGTCATGGACACGCCGATCTCGCCGGTGGGGCTCAGGCTGCCACCGCCACCGGGCAAGGAGCGGGTGCCTCACGTTCAGGCCGAAGAGGGGTTTCGCAAGGGCTGGTTCGAGCTGCAGGACGAGGCGAGCCAGGTCGCGGCGCTGCTCGCAGCCTCCGTCGAGCCGGCTCAGGTCCTCGACTATTGCGCGGGCGGCGGCGGCAAGACGCTGGCGCTTGCCGGCGCGCTGGGAAACCGCGGGCAGATCTATGCCCATGACGTCAGCAAGCTGCGTCTGGCGCCGATTTTCGAGCGGCTGCAGCGGGCCGGCGCGCGCAACGTGCAGACCCGCGATCCGGAAACCGGGAAACTGGACGATCTGGAAGGCCGGATGGACCTGGTGTTCCTCGATGTGCCCTGTTCGGGGACGGGCGTCTGGCGGCGCCGGCCGGATTCCAAGTGGCGCATCACGGCGAATGCGCTCTCGGGGCGGTTGCGGGAACAGCGCGAGGTGCTGGCCCAGGCTAGCCGTTACGTGCGCCCTGGCGGCTACCTGGCCTATGCCACCTGTTCGCTGCTTCCCTGCGAGAACCAGACCCAGGTGCGGGCTTTCCTGTCGGACAATCCGCTGTTTCAGGCCGAGCCGCTGGTGTCGCGCTGGGAGCAGGTGTTTGGCGAAACCGCCACCAAGCCGAGGTTCACGGAAGAGGGCTTCGCGACCCTCAGTCCCGCACGCACCAACACGGACGGCTTTTTCGTCGCGCTGTTGAAGCGCGCCGACTGACGGGCCGGCGAACCGCTTTTTACCTAATGCCTAATTCGCGACGGGCCAGTTCCGGTCGCCTTCCGGCATCATGAACACCTGACCCGGATAGATCAGGTCCGGATTGCGGATCTGGTCCTTGTTGGCCTGATAGATCGTGGTGTAGCGCAGGCCCTCGCCATAGCGCCGCTGCGAGATGGTCCACAGGTTGTCGCCGCTGCGGATGATGATGCTCGGGATCTGGCGCGCGCCGGTGCTGGCGCTTGCGCCGTCGCCCTCGCCGGCAGTGCCGGTGGCGCTCACCGGACGCAGCACGATGGCGTCTTCCGCCTTCTCGAAGGTCACCTGCGCGCGCGCGACCACCGTCCCGCTGTCCGGGACGATCTGGTCCGCCCGGACATCGACCTCTCCGGGGGCGATTTCATTCTCGGTTTCCATCAGCCAGCGGCCCTTGCTGTCGGTCGTGGTTTCGCCGATCAGCGTATTGTCGAAATAGACGCGGACGTCGGAATTCGGCTCGCCGGCACCGGCGACGAACACCTTGCTGTCCTCCGTCTCGACCGCTTCCACCGTCACCCGGGGCGTGGCAGGCGTGTCCGTTGCCGGACCTCCGGTCTCGCCGGCAGGGGTCTCGGTTGCCGCGGGGCTATCCGTGGCGGGGCCCGCCGCGACCTCTGTCGAAGGCGAAGTCGCGGGTGCTGTCTCGGGCGTGGCGTCTGCCGCGAGCTGGTCCGACGGTTGCGCGGAGGAGGGCGTTGCTGGTGCCTCCGCCGCGGCAGGCGTCGTGTCGACCTGTTCGGGCGCCTTTGCGGTGTCCGCAGCCGTCTCCGTCAGCGCCGCGACGTCCCGGGAGGTGTCGTCCGTCTGGCCGCTCGGGGGCGTTGCGCCGGCCGCCGTCGGTTCGGTTTCCGGCTTTTGCAGGATCTGCGACGGCGCGCCCGGCTCGTTCAGCATCACCAGAACCTCGCCGCTTGCGGGATCCTCGGGAACGGAAACGGCAATCGACTGTCGCGAGGCACGCTTCACTGTACCTGCGTCGTCCTGGGTTTCGAGCGTGACGGCATGGGCCCCCGGATCGAGCGGGGTGTCCAGCACGATGGCGAATTCGCCGGCGGCATTGGCGATGCCCTTGCCGACCACCTTGCCGTTGGACAGAAGCGCGACGATGGCGCCGGCCTCGGAACGTCCGGCGACCACGGTCGAGCCGTCGGGCTCCACGCGCATCAGGTCGAATGTCGGTTCGCTGCCCTCGGTCGTCGTCGCGGCGGTGTCGACCGGAGCGGGAGCGTTCGCGCTATCGTCGCGCGGCTCGATGGCGGCGGTGTCGCCTTGCGCGGTATCGCCGCCGGGTGCGGCGGATGATGTTCCGCCGTCCGGCACGGCGGCTGTTCGTTCGCCGTCCGTGGCAGCCGGAGCGTCCGTCGGCGTGGTCGCAACGCGTTCATCGCCAGGCTGCTGCCGAAGCTGCCAGAGCCCGATGCCGAACGCGCCGGCGCCGACGATCCCGGCGAGAATGAGCAATTGAACGACGACTTTCCGCGACATGCCAGATCCGTTCCCTGAGTTTTCCAGGTCGTCGGGATCGGTTTCAGCGCCTTGAGGCCCGTGAATCCTGTCGATCCCCTCCCGTTCCTAGATGGTTATATGCTTATTCCTGGGGCGGCAAGCAACCGCTCCGTTCGAGCCGTATTGACCGGCGTGCGCCACGGTGCAAAACAGGGCGCATGAGCGATATGAAAACGATTTGCGTCTATTGCGGCACCGGAGAGGGCGCGACGCCCGCCTATCTTGCCGCCGCCACCGAGCTTGGACGCCGCATCGCGGCCGACGGTCTCTCCCTCGTCTACGGGGGCGGGTCCATCGGTCTGATGGGGGCGGTTGCTCGCGCCACGCTGGACAACGGCGGTCATGTCACCGGGGTCATTCCGCGCTTCCTGGAGGAGCGCGAGGTGATGATGCAGACGGTCAGCGATCTTGTGGTCACCGATGACATGCATGAGCGCAAGCGCATCATGTTCGACCGCGCCGACGCCTTCGTCGCGTTGCCCGGCGGCATCGGCACTTTGGAGGAACTGGTCGAAGTCCTGACCTGGGGGCAGCTCGGCCGTCACCGCAAGCCCGTCGCCCTTGCCGATATCAACGGATTCTGGCGACCGTTGGTGACCCTTCTGGAGCACATGCGGGAGGAGGCTTTCATCCGTCCGGGCTTCGAGATCGCCTATCACGTCTGCCCGACGGTGGCCGACATCCTGCCGACCCTGCGCGCGGCCTGCGCGGCCCCGGACGAGGAGGCGGGCGCCAATGTCGCCGACCTGGAGCGGCTGTAGATCCAGGCCGGAAACCGCCTTCATGAAACATCCGGATAATTGACAGAAAGGCACTGATGCATGTCGCTGCGTCAGGGCCTTTGCTGTTATGACGTTACTTGAAAGAAGCTTCGTAACTCCTTCGACGGAAAGTCATAAAGGAGGCCGCTGTCCTTGTTTTCCGGCGCCGCCAGATCAAGCAGGCAAGGAGCCAGTTCGCTTGGGTGGGCGAGGGTTGCGGCGTCTTCGCCGGGCATCGCCTCGGCGCGCAAGGCGGTGCGCATGGGGCCCGGATTGACCAGCATGCCGGTGATCGGCGTCTGGCGGGTTTCGGCGACATAGGTGCGCAACAGCGTTTCCACGGCAGCCTTGGAAACGGCATAGGGTCCCCAATAGGCCTTGCAACTGTGCGCGGCGTCCGAGGTGAGGACTACGACGCGGCCGGCGTCCGACTGGCGCAGCAGCGGGTCGAGCGAGCGCAGCAGCCGCCAGTTTGCGGTGACGTTCACCGCCATCACCTTGTCCCAGGTCTTGGGCTTCACATGTCCGAGCGGCGAGAGACCGCCGAGAATGCCGGCATTGGCGATCAGCACGTCGAGCTTTTTCCAGCGCTCGTAAATGGCAGCGCCGAGACGGTCGATCGCGTCGAAGTCGGTCAGGTCGACCGGCACCAGCGTTGCCTGGCCGCCGGCGCTGCGGATCTCGTCGTCGAGTTCTTCCAGGCCGCCGACCGTGCGGGCGATGGCGATCACATGCGCGCCTTCGGCGGCCAGCGCCTTGGCGGCATGATAGCCGATGCCGCGCGAGGCGCCGGTGACGACGGCGACGCGTCCCTCAAATCGTTTCTGCATGCGTGATTATCCCACTTCGACCAGGCGCGGCATGTGCGACACGTCATCGTCTTCGGCCATGTCGGTCAGCGGCGTCGGATAGTCGCCGGTGAAGCAGTGATCCGTGAACTGCGGGTTTTCCGCGTCACGTCCCTCGTAGCCGATGGCCTTGTAGATCCCTTCCACCGAGAGGAAGGCGAGGCTGTCGGCGCCGATGTAGTTGCGCATCTCCTCAAGGCTGTATTTGGCGGCGAGGAGCTTTTCGCGCACCGGCGTGTCGATGCCGTAGTAGTCGGAATAGCGGATCGGCGGCGAGGCGAGGCGGAAGTGCACCTCGCGGGCGCCGGCCTCGCGGATCATCTGCACGATCTTCACCGAGGTGGTGCCGCGCACCAGACTGTCGTCGATCAGCACCACGCGTTTGCCCTCGATCTGGGCGCGGTTGGCGGAGTGCTTGAGCTTGACGCCCAGGGTGCGGATCTGCTGGGTCGGCTCGATGAAGGTGCGGCCGACATAGTGGTTGCGGATGATCCCGAGCTCGAAGGGAACGCCCGAGGCTTCTGCGTAGCCGAGCGCGGCCGGAACGCCGGAGTCCGGCACGGGCACGACCACGTCGGCATCGACGGCCGATTCAAGCGCGAGCTGGCGGCCGAAGTCCTTGCGCACATTGTAGACGCTGCGCCCGCCGAGGATCGAGTCGGGGCGCGAGAAATACACGTATTCGAAGATGCAGGGCCGGGCCGGGCGCCGGCCGAAGGGGAAGTGGCTCTCGATGCCGCTCGGCGTGCAGACCACCACTTCGCCGTTCTCGACCTCGCGGATGAACTTGGCGCCGATGATGTCGAGGGCGCAGGTCTCCGACGCCAGGATCGGGGCGCCGTTGAGGTCGCCGAGCACCAGCGGCCGGATGCCGAAGGGATCGCGCGCGCCGATCAGCTTCTTGCGGGTGAGGGCAACCAGCGAATAGGCGCCTTCCATCTGCAGGATCGCGTCGATGAAGCGGTCGACGATCTTGCCCTTGCGCGAGCGTGCGACGAGCTGCAGCACGACCTCGGAATCCGACGTCGACTGGCAGATCGCGCCGTCCTTGATCAAGGCGCGGCGCAAGGTCATGGCGTTGGTGAAATGTCCGTTGTGGCAAACGGCGATGCCGCCGCCGTCGAGTTCGGCGAAGAGCGGCTGCACGTTGCGCAGGATCGTCTCGCCGGAGGTGGAGTAGCGCACGTGGCCGATCGCGTAGGGGCCGGTCAGGCGCCCGATCGTCTCGGCGTCAGAGAAATGGTCGCCGACGAGGCCCTGATGGCGCTCCGAGCGGAACTGGCTGCCGTCGAAGGTGACGATGCCGGCGGCTTCCTGCCCCCGGTGCTGCAGCGCGTGAAGGCCGAGAGCGGTGATCGCGGCCGCATCGTCATGCCCAAGAATGCCGAAGACGCCGCACTCTTCGCGCAGCGTGTCGCCGTCCAGCTCTTCGCGAGTAAATTCCAGCGTGGTGTTGCCGGCCATCGTCCTGCTCCTGATTGTCACGCCCGCGCCGGAACGTCAGCGCCCGGCAGCGTGAACCCTTTGCCGGCGCCACGCAAGCGGGCGCCCGGATGTCTGTTGATCCCGTTCAATCGCAAACGGCGACCTGGCGGCGCCTGCGCGGCTGCCGCTCTTGACCCTCAATTGGTGGACGAGCCGGAGGTCGTCAACTGCTCGAGCCCGCGCCGTTCGGTGTCGGAATACCCCTGCTCCTCGGCCGGGGCTGTCTGGCTCTGCGGTGCGACCCCGTCCCCGGAGGTTCCCCCGCCGTTGCGGATGCGGTTGAGGATCGCTTCTTCCGGGTCATCGGGAAGGGCCGCGACGAGACGGTTGCCGATCGAATCGAGCATCGGCTTCGACTTGGCGCCGGCGATCCAGCCGGGCTGCTCCTGCGCCGGGACAAACCAGTTGAAGAACAGCATGGCGACGACGACGAGCAACAGCCCGCGCAGGGCGCCGAAGACGAAGCCGAGCGACCGGTCCAGCGCGCCGATGCGGCTGTCGAGAACGAAATCGGAAATGCGCATGGTGATGTAGCTCACCACGATCAGCGTGATCAGGAAGACGCCGGCGACCGAGACGCCGAGGGCGACGCTTTCCTGCGCGATATACTGCTGCACGAAGGGCAGCACCTGCTTGTAGAGCAGGAACGCGGCGACAGCGGCCGCGACCCAGGACGCGATCGAGAGCACCTCGCGCACGAAGCCGCGGATCATCGCGAGGATCGCGGACAAGAACATGATGACGAGAAGAATTCCGTCAAGAATGGTGATCGGCATTGCTCGGCACTGTCCCTGATCGCAGCCCATACGGCATGTTGGACCCAGTCGTCCGCGTGGGTCCTGCGCGGAAAGTCTACTCCAAAGATCGCGATTCGCGCGGCTCGGCGGGCAGCCGCCATGCGTTCGCTTTCCTGTCACGGCGCCTGCATCCGCGCAAGGGCGGATACGCGCGTCACCCCGGTCTTCTCGCGCCCGTTACAGGCGCTTGCGCTCCGGTTACCCGTCGCCGTCGCTCGAACCGGCCCCGGAGGCAACGCGTGCCACCAGATCGGCGAGTTCCGACAGTCCGGTGACCTCGCCGGTCTCGCCTTTGCCGTCCGCCAGATTGGCGTCCGGAACGAAGGCTGCGGTAAAGCCGAGTTTCTGGGCTTCCTTGAGGCGATTTTGCGCCTGGGAGACGGCACGTACGGCACCCGACAGACTGATCTCGCCGAAATAGACGCAATCGGCGGGCAGGGCAACCCCGCTAAGCGAGGAGACAAGTGCTGCGGCAACCGCGAGATCGGCGCCGGTCTCGGTGACGCGCAAGCCGCCCGCAACATTCAGATAGACGTCGTTTTGCGCGAAACGCACGCCGCAGCGCGCCTCGAGCACCGCCAGGATCATCGACAGCCGCGCGCTGTCCCAGCCGATCACGGCCCGGCGCGGCGTGCCGAGCGGCGAGGGGGCGACCAGCGCCTGGATCTCGATCAAGAGCGGGCGGGTGCCCTCGAGCCCCGCGAAGACCGCCGAGCCCGGAGTGCGTCCGGAGCGTTCTCCAAGGAAGAGCGCGGAGGGGTTGGCGACCTCGCTCAGGCCCTTGTCGGTCATCTCGAAGACGCCGATCTCGTCGGTGGCGCCGAAGCGGTTCTTCACCGAGCGAAGGATACGGTACTGATGCGCGCCGTCGCCCTCGAAATAGAGCACCGCATCGACCATGTGCTCGACGACGCGGGGGCCGGCGATCTGCCCGTCCTTGGTGACATGGCCGACGAGAATGACGGTGGCGCCGCTCGATTTGGCGTAGCGCACCAGCGCCTGCGCCGAGGCGCGCACCTGCGTCACCGTGCCGGGCGTCGATTCCACCGTTTCCGTCCACAACGTCTGGATGGAATCGATGATCACCAGCGCCGGCGCGGGGCCGTCGGTCAGTGTCGCCAGAATGTCCTCGACGCTGGTTTCTGCGGCCAGTCCGACCGGCGCGTCGGTCAGCCCGAGGCGCGCGGCGCGCAGGCGCACCTGATCGATCGCCTCCTCGCCGGAAATATAGACCGCGCGATGTCCGCCGCTGGCAACGGCTGCCGCCGCCTGGATGAGCAGCGTCGACTTGCCGATACCCGGATCGCCGCCGACCAGAAGCGCGGAACCGCGCACGAAGCCGCCGCCGGTGACGCGGTCGAGTTCGCCGACATGCGTCTCGATGCGCGGCGGTGCTTCGCTTTCTCCCGAAAGGCCGACCAGCGGCACGACCCGGCCCTTGCGCCGGTTTACAGGCGCCGGAGAGCCGCCGACGCCGGCGCCGGTGCGTTCCTCCACCAGGCTGTTCCAGTCGCCGCAACTGTCGCAGCGCCCGGCCCATTTGGCGGCAACCGCTCCGCAGGACTGGCAGACGAAGGATGTCGAGCGCTTGGCCATTAGCCGGTGCCTCTTGCGGAGCGAACCGGGAGATAGCGTCGCGAAAACCGCCGGCCGAGGCCCGTCAGCAGCTCATATCCGATGGTACCGGCGCAGGCGGCGGTCTCGTCGATCGGGATGTTGGCCCCGAAGAGCTCCACGAAGTCTCCTCGCCGCGCCACGTCCGGCGGGACGGCGCTGACGTCGAAGGCGGACATGTCCATGGAGACCCGACCGAGGATCGGCAGGCGGTAGCCGGCAATCCAGGCATCGGCGCCGCGTTTTTCGTCCGTGGAGCCGGAGGCACGCAGGTAGCCGTCGGCATAGCCGGCAGCGACCATGGCGACGCGCATGTCGGCGGGGGCGGTAAAGGTCGCGCCGTAGCCGATGGTCTCGCCGCGCTTCAGCTCGTGGACCTGCAGGATGCGGCTTTCCAGCGTCACCACCGGGCGCAGGCGCGCCTGCGGCAGTTGCGAGGCGCTGGCGCCGTAGAGCGTGATGCCGGGGCGGGCGAGGTCGAAATGATAGTCGCGACCCAAAAAGATGGAGGCGGAATTCGCCAGAGACCGACGGGCGCCGGGAAAGAGCGCACATGCCTCGCGGAAACGGCCGAGCTGTTGCCCGTTCATCGGATGGTCCGGCGTATCGGCACAGGCCATGTGCGACATCACTATGTCGGGCGAGAAAGCGCACGATGGGTCCGCCGCGATCGCCCGCGCCTCGTCGAGCGACAGGCCGAGCCGGCTGATCCCGGTGTCGACATGGAGGCCGGCCGGCGGGGGAGTGCTCTGGCCGGCGATGAAGCCGCGCCATTCCGCGACCTCTTCCTGAGAGCCGAGCACCGGGCGCAGCCGGTGACCGGCGTAGAACTCCGACGCGCCCGGATAGAGGCCGTTGAGAATGTAGATCGTGGCGTCGGGGAGCCGCGCGCGCGTCGCCTGGCCTTCCTGGGGCGTCGCGACGAAAAACGTCCGGCAGCCGGCCGTCCACAGCGCGGCGAGGCCGTCATCCGAGCCGAGGCCGTAGCAATCGGCCTTCACGGCCGCGCCGCATTCCGCGTCGTCGCTCAGCCGGGCGTCGAGCGCCCGCCAGTTGGCGGCGAGCGCGTCGAGATCGATGGTAATGCGTCCGCCGTCGCCGGGGGAGCTGTCATTTGCGGTGTCTGTCACGTCGGCGCTGTCCGTTCCCCGCACCCGCGCCTTGGGAGGCGGGGCGACTCAACAGCGGGACAGTGAACGCCGTCGGGCGGCGCGGTCAAGGCACCGGGGGACTGCAACAGCAGCAGGCATCAGCCTTGCGCATGCAGATCTCAGCGCCAGAGCCGCCCGAAGGGAGTGGAATTCATGGCGAGGCTACTGCCAAAGGGTGCCGCCATTCGATGTCTTATAGCCCTTGCCGCTTTTGCTGACGGTAAAGCAGGCTTCCTTTCCCTTTCTGAGTTTCGGGTAGCTTGTGCAGATCTGGTCGCCCTTCACGCGCAACGTCCCGTCATAGGTCGCGCCGCCAAAGGTCGCCTTGACGGTGCTGGGCCCATAGAAGATCTGGCCCTTTGTTTTTCCCTGTTCGAAGTTCCAGGTCTTGCCGATCACGGCGTTGATCGCGGCTTGATCGGCAAGTGTCGGAGCGGGCGCAAGGCCGCATCCCAACACCAGAAAACCCGCAAGAAGTGCATATCGTTTCATGACTATCCTCCCGCTCTCAATGCACTTTCAGCCTAGGGGCGACAACATTGGCCCACACCCACCAAATGAGGGTTTCTTTTCTGCAACCTGTTCGTTTCATGCGTTCCGTTGAGGTATAGTTTCGGATCGCTTGCGTCTCGGAGGGGTTTGCGATGCCTGATTTCCAGGATGCCGTCGCGATCGACCGTGTTGCAGAAGAGTTGTGTCGACGGCTCGTGTTTGGCGGGGAGACCGGGCCAAGCTGGGATGCCGTGACCGACCGTTTGGCGGAGGTGTTTCCGGGAAGTTTTGCGACGCTGTTGCTGCACGACCATACTGAAAACCGGTCGACCGGCGTGGTCTCCGGGGAGATGGATGAGCAGGCGTTCTCGCAATATACCGATCACTATGCTGCGGTGAATCCGTGGCTTCCGGCCTGGTCGAAAGAGCCGTCGGGAAGTGTTCTCTTCACTGAAACTCATTTTCCGGCAGTCCTCCTGAAAGGAAACGAGTTCTACGAGGACTGGCTGGTTCCGCTCGGCAACGGGGAGAGCGCGGTCGGCCTCAAGCTGGCGTGCGGCGACGACTTTCTCCTGCATCTGCCGGTGCATTTCCGACCGAAAGACGCTGCCGTCTACGGGCCTGCGCTGGTCGCGATCATGGAGCGGATCAAGAACACGTTGATGATGGTTGCGCAGTCGGAGCGCGTTTGGCTGCGCATGCAGACCCAGGCAACGCTAGAGGCTCTTTGCGACTATGAAGATCACCCGCTCTTCGTGACCGACCTGCGTGGCACCTTGCTTTGCATGAACCCGCAAGCGGAGCGGTTTGTTGCAGATGGATTTGCGCTTGTTCGCTGCGGTCGGCTTCGCCTCGTGCCGCCATTGGCGAGCGTGTGGCTGGACAAGCAGTTCTCGGCCGCGCGGAGGGCAATGTCGGGAGCGCGTTGGCGCGCCGTCTTTCCGTTTGACGCGGACACATGCGTTTTGGAATTTTTCCTTCTGCCGCAGCGCTCCACGAGTTTTCTCTATCGGGACCGGGTTTACGCCGGGCTGAGGATCAGGCGGGTGTCGCCCCAGCGCCATGACCTCGACCGGGATCTGGTTCGTGCCCGCTTCGGACTTACACTGGCGGAGAGTCGGCTTTGCGACCTGCTCGTCAAGGGCGTGTCCCTGCGCGACGCTGCCGACCGGCTCGGCCTGCGGGAAAGTACGGTGAGAAGTGCCGCCAAGCGGATCTTCGAGAAAACCAGCTGCTCGCGGCAGGGGCAGCTTGTCGCTGTCCTGTCTGACTACCTCAGGGAGCCTCTGTCCTAGGCGCTTTCCCGACAGCGTCTCGGGAAACAGCGTCTCGACCGGCCGTGTGTCCGAAGGTTGTCGACGACCACGCTAGTCGTGCGGCTCGGGGAAGCGGTCCGGGTCGGCGAGATCGGAGAAGCGGGTGAACTCGCCCTGGAAATGCAGGTGCGCGGTGCCGGTCGGGCCGTGACGTTGCTTGGCGATGATCACCTCGGCGCGGTTGCGCACCCGGTCGAGCTTTTCCATGTCCTCCGGCGTCGCCTCCTGGCCGATCGCCTTGGCGAGATAATATTCCTCGCGGAACACGAACATCACCACGTCGGCGTCCTGCTCGATGGAGCCGGATTCGCGAAGGTCGGAGAGGATCGGGCGCTTGTCGTCGCGCGATTCGACCTGACGCGAGAGCTGGGAGAGCGCGATGATCGGGACGTTGAGTTCCTTGGCGAGCGCCTTCAGGCCCGTGGTGATCTCGGTAATTTCCTGAACGCGGTTGCCCTGGTTCTTGCTCGAACCGGTCAGCAGCTGGATGTAGTCGACGATCAGCAGGTCGAGGCCGCGCTGACGCTTCAGCCGCCGGGCGCGCGCGACAAGCTGCGAAATCGAGATGCCACCGGTCTGGTCGACATGCAGCGGCACGCTCTGCATCGTCTGGGCGGCGGCCGCGAGCTTTTCGAAGTCATGTTCGGAGATGTCGCCGCGCCGGATCTTGGACGAGGAAATCTCGGTCTGCTCGGAAATGATACGCGTGGCGAGCTGTTCCGCCGACATTTCCAGAGAGAAGAAGCCGACAACGCCGCCGTTGACGGTCTTCATCGTGCCGTCCGGCTGCTCCTCGGCCTGATAGGCCTCGGCGACGTTGTAGGCGATGTTGGTCGCAAGCGAGGTCTTGCCCATGGCCGGGCGGCCTGCGAGCACGATCAGATCCGAATGCTGAAGCCCGCCCATCAGGCTGTCGAGATCGCGCAAGCCGCTGGAAAGGCCCGACAGCGCGCCCTCGCGCTGATAGGCGGCGGCCGCCATCTCGATGGTCGAGGTCAGCGCGTCGCCGAAGGAGACGAAGCCTGCGTTGGAGCTGCCCTTTTCCGCCAGTTCGAACAGTCGGCGCTCGGCGTCGTCGATCTGGGCCCCGGGAGGCATGTCGATCGGCGCGTCGAAGGCGATGTTGACCATGTCCTCGCCGATGCGGATCAGGTTCCGCCGGATCGCCAGATCGTAGATCGCGCGGCCATAATCCTCGGCGTTGATGATGGAGGCGGCGTCGGCGGCAAGACGGAGAATGTATTGCGCCGCCGACATGTCAGCGATCTTCGCGTCATGGGCGAAGAAGGTTTTCAGCGTGATCGGCGAGGCGACCTTGCCGGCGCGAATGAGCTGGCCGGCCTTCTCGTAGACTTCCCGATGCGGCTCGATGAAGAAATGGCCGGGCTCGAGAAAGTCGGAGACGCGATAGTAGGTCTCGTTGTTGACGATGATGGCGCCGAGAAGCTGGCGTTCGGCTTCCGCGTTGTGCGGCGCCACGCGCATCTGTACCGCGGCGTTCGTATCGTTCGCCGGTGCCGTGCCCTTCATGTCTCATCCCCTCGCAAGGCCTTTGTCGTACCGGGCGAGGGCAAGCGAGACAAGGGGAGGGCCAAGGAATCACGCCGATGATTCACGGGTCGTGAATCATCGGGATAAGTCGTGAATCCGCTTGACGCTGATGGCGCTGGCTAACTTGCCGGCAAATGACGGACCCGCCGGCAAACCGGCGGGTCCGAGGGGCGTGAGACTATACGGCGATCCTGCCGCCGCCCTGTTTGGTCACCACGACCACGGAGGGGCGCGGCGGCATGCCGTCCTGGAAGTCCGGCCAGCGGGTCGCGGGATCCTCGAAGGTCGACTCGCGTTCGAAGCCCGCGAAATTCTTCGTCCCGTCCGTTCCCGGATGCTGGACGGCGAGGAAGAGCGTCGTCTGGTCCGGCGTGAAATAGGGCCCGCAGAGCTCGCCGCCGACGGGGCAGCGGAAGAAGAGCTTCGACGAGCCGCGCAGCGCGCCCTCCGTTTCCAGCGCATAGAGGCCGTCCGACTTGCCCGTCTTCGCCCAGTTGGAGCCCTGGTCGGTGGAAATCCACAGCCGGCCGTCCGCGTCGATGGCGCAATTGTCGGGGGAGGCGAACCAGCCGTGTTCGGAGGTCTCAGGCCCCCATTGCGCGCCGACCTCGGCAACCGCCGGGTCGCCGCATTTCACCAGGATGTTCCAGCCGAAGGTGCTGGCCGCGTGATCGCCATCGGGCGCGATCATTTCCACGATATGGCCGAAGGCATTGTCCGCGCGCGGGTTGGCGGCGTCTTCCTGGCCTTCCTTGCGGCGGGTGTTGTTGGTCAGCATCATGTAGACCTTGCCGTCCGGTCCGGGCTGCACGTCCTCCGGACGGTCCATCGGCGTCGCCCCGAGCGCGTCGGCGGCAAGACGGGCATCGATGAGAACGTCGGCCTGGCTCGCAAAGCCGTTTTCCGCCGTCAGCGGTCCCTCGCCATGCACGAGCGGCAGCCAGTCGAGCGAGCCGTCCTCGTTGAACCGGCCGACATACAGCGTTCCCTCCGACAGCAGCTTCATGTTGGCGGCGCGGTCGTCGGAGACGGTGCCGGCGGACACGAACTTGTAGATATAGTCGAAGCGGGCATCGTCGCCGGTGTAGACCACCACGCGGCCGTCCGCGTTGACGATCGATTCCGAGCCTTCGTGACGGAAGCGGCCGAGCGCGGTGTGTTTCACCGGCGTGGAGGCGGGGTCCATCGGGTCGACCTCGACGATCCAGCCGAAGCGGTTCACTTCGTTCGGCTCCACATCGATGTTGAAGCGCTCGTGATGCTGGCCCCAGTTGTACCAGCGGCCCGGCGCGCCATAGCGCTTCAGGCTTTCGGCATCGGCGCGGTCGAGCACCGGCTTGCCGTCGGCGTCGAGTTTGTCGGTCCAGAAGTAGCCGTGGAAGTTTTCCTCGGCCATCAGATAGGTGCCCCAGGGCGTAATGCCGCCGGCGCAATTGTTGAGCGTTCCGATCACCCGGGTGCCGTCCGGATCCGCCTTGGTCTTCATCCGGGCGTGGCCGGCGGCCGGCCCGTCGATGGTCATCTCGGTTTCCAGCGCGGTGATTCGACGGTTGTAGGGACTGTCGAGGACGACGGACCATTTGCCGTCGGCGCCGCGCGCGATCTCGAACACCGATCCGCCATGCGCGGCCATCTCGATGTCGACCAGTTCGCGCGTCATGTCGGCGAAGTCCTTGTTGTCCTGCCGGCCGATGCCGGGGAACATGACTTCCTCGTTGGTGTATTCGTGGTTCACGCAAAGCAGGCCGCGCGATCCGTCGTCCGCGAGCGGTACGAAGCCGACGTAGTCATTGTTGTAGCCAAAGCGCTTCAACTGGTCGTCCGCCGACTGGGCCTGCGGATCGAACGGGCCGACATCGGGGAAGATCGGGTCGCCCCAGCGGATGAGGACATCCGCGTCATAGCCCTCGGCGATGTGATGCCGCGTGTCGTTGCCGCTCTCCAGTTCGGGGAAGGCGAAGGCCGGCGTCGCGGCGCGGGCCTGTGTCGCGGCGGTGAGGGCGGTGGTGCCGAAGAGCGCCGTGACGGCGGTCACGCCGAGCGCGCCGCGCAGCACGTCGCGCCGGCCGTAGCGCCGGTTGACGATGTCGCCGAAGGTGCGCGCGGTTTTCGGGCTCAACACGGTGTTGTCGGCGTCTTCGAAGGCTTCCGCCTTGTTTCCGAAGCCATCGTCGAACGGGTTGGTCATCATCAGCGGAAGTCTCCCTCAGTTCTGCCGGATGCACGCTGCGACGCCCGAAAGTCCCGGCGGATGCGCCGGGACCGCGGCGCGCGGGGCAGCGGCCAAATAGATGCAAAAAGATCAGTCGCTTGTGCCGGGTATCGCGCGACACATGCCAAAATCGTAGCGCCGCCGTGCTGCGGTTTCATGACAATCGGGGCGAGGGTGTCGCAATTTGGAAAGACAGTTGGGCACGGATTGCGCTCAGGGCTTGCACCCGTCATGGAACTGTCGCTTAATGTTCATGTGAGCGACATTTATCGTTCATATGAAAACAATACGAAAAGCGGACGTTTCGTTCGGTGTGGCCATCGGGGCCCGCCTGCCGTTCCTCAACCGCACGTCGGGCCAAGGCCCGGCTAAGGGAGCAAACACAATGGCTTATCGCAAGACACTCGCCGGGCTTGTCGCCGCGACGATCCTGGCCGGAAGCACGACGGCGTCTTTCGCCGCGACCGAAATCCAGTGGTGGCATGCCTTCACCGGCCGCCTGGGCGAGCTGCTCGCCGAACAGGTCGAGAAGTTCAACGCCTCGCAGGACGATTATGTCGTCGTCGCGTCGCACAAGGGCAACTACTCCGAGACGCTGAACGCCGGCATCGCCGCCTTCCGCGCCGGCGAGCAGCCGCATATCCTCCAGGTCTTCGAAGTCGGCACCGCGACCATGATGTCCGCCAAGGGCGCCATCGTGCCGGTCTACGAGCTGATGGAAAACACCGGCAAGCCGTTCGATGCGGATGCCTATCTGGCCGCGGTGAAGGGCTACTACACCACGACCGACGGCGAGATGCTGTCGCTGCCGTACAATTCCTCCACGCCGGTGCTCTATGTGAACCGCGACGCGCTGGAGGCCGCCGGCCTCGATCCGGACATGGATCTCTCCACCTGGGAGCAGGTCGGCACCGCGCTCGACGCCCTGAAGGCGAACGGCTCGTCCTGTCCGCTGACGACCGCCTGGCAGAGCTGGGTGCATCTGGAGAACCTCTCCGCCTATCACAACGTTCCCTTCGCCACGAAGGAGAACGGTTTTGCCGGCACCGACACCGAGCTTGCCTTCAACGGCCCGGTCCAGGTCGCGCATATTTCCGCGATGGGTGAATGGGCGAAGGACGGCAAGTTCATCTACTCCGGCCGTCGCAACGAGGGTGGTGCACGCTTCCGCTCCGGCGAATGCGCGTTCTTCACCGAATCCTCCGCCGGCTATGCCGGTGTGAAGGCCGAGGCCGAGTTCGCCTTCGACATCCGCGCGCTGCCCTATTGGTCCAGCGTCGAGGGTGCGCCGCAAAACACCATCATCGGCGGCGCGTCGCTGTGGGTGATGAGCGGTCATGAGGACGAGGAATATGCCGGCGTCGCCGAGTTCCTCAACTTCCTGTCCTCCGCCGACATCCAGGCCAACTGGCACCAGAACACCGGCTATCTGCCGATCACCGCGGCTGCTTACGAGCAGACCAAGGAATCGGGCTTCTACAAGGAGAACCCGGGCACCGACATCGCCATCATCCAGATGACCGGCAAGGCGCCGACGGCGAACTCCAAGGGCCTGCGTCTCGGCAACTTCGACCAGATCCGCGGGATCATCGACGAAGAGCTGGAAGCCGTGTGGGCCGGCGACAAGGACGCCAAGACCGCACTCGACAGCGCCGTCGAGCGTGGCAACCAGCTGCTGCGCCGCTTCGAGCAGGCCAACCGCTGACGCTGCCTGCCGCCGGTGGTGTCACCGGCGGCAATGCAGCCTGACCCTTGCGGGTGGTCTGGAGAAACTCCGGGCCACCCGTACAGCTGTTCCAGTTCCCCAGAACCGCCGAAACGGTACCTCGCCAGATGCAAAAACGCGTCGTCTTCAACAACCGGCTGCTGCCCTATCTGCTGCTCGCGCCGCAGATCGTGGTCACCATGCTGTTCTTCTTCTGGCCGGCGGGTCAGGCGATCTATCAATCTGCCTATATTCCCGATCCCTTCGGACTGAGCTCGCAGTTCGTCGGCTGGGGCAATTTCGAGTTCCTGCTGAGCGATCCCTATTATCTCGCGTCCTTTAAAACGACGGTGGTGTTCTCCACCCTGGTGACGGTCACCTCCATGGGCGCCGCGCTCTGGCTTGCCGTGATGGCCGACCGGGTGATCAAGGGATCGAGCGCCTACAAGACGCTGCTCGTCTGGCCCTATGCGGTTGCGCCCGCGGTCGCAGGCGTGTTGTGGCTCTTCATGTTCAATCCGAATGTCGGCCTGGTCGCCTGGTACCTGGGGGCGGCCGGCTACGACTGGAACCATGTGCTCAACGACGGGGAGGCGATGGGGCTTGTCGTCGCGGCCTCGTCCTGGCGCCAGATCAGCTACAATTTCCTGTTCTTCCTCGCGGGCCTTCAGGCGATCCCGAAAAGCGTGATCGAGGCGGCCGCAATCGACGGGGCGAGCTTCGCGCGCCGGTTCTGGACGATCGTGTTTCCGCTTCTGTCGCCGACGACCTTCTTCCTGCTGGTCGTCAACATCGTCTACGCCTTCTTCGAGACCTTCGGCGTGATCCACACGATCACGGCGGGCGGGCCGCAGCAGGCGACGACGATCCTTGTCTACAAGGTGTTTTCGGACGGCTTCGTTGGGCAGGACCTCGGCTCCTCCGCCGCACAGTCGGTGATCCTGCTCGTGCTGGTCGGGCTGCTGACGGTCGTGCAGTTCCGCTATATCGAACGCAAGGTGCACTACTGATGAGCGGGATGGTCGAAAAACGCGGGCTCGGCACCTGGCTGACCCATATCGGACTGCTGATCGGCATCGCGATCATCTGCTTTCCGATCTACATGGCCTTCGTCGCCTCCACGGTGACGCAGCCGGAAATCGCCCGGCCGCCGATGCCGCTGCTGCCGGGGTCGCATTTCATCGAGAACTACACCGCGGCGCTGACCCAGGGCATCAACGCCCCGGTCTGGCAGATGCTGTTGAACTCCAGCATCATGGCGATGGGCATCGCGGTCGGAAAGATCGTGATTTCGATCATCTCCGCCTATGCCATCGTCTATTTCCGCTTCCCGTTCCGGATGATGTTCTTCTGGCTCATCTTCCTGACGCTGATGCTGCCGGTGGAGGTGCGCATCGTGCCGACCTATGAGGTCGTGGCGGGTTTCGGGATGCTGAATTCCTATACGGGTCTGATCCTGCCGCTGGTCGCCTCCGCGACGGCGACCTTCCTGTTCCGGCAGTTCTTCCTCACCGTTCCCGACGAACTGGCGGAAGCCGCCCGCGTCGACGGGGCCGGGCCGATCCGCTTCTTCCTCGACATCCTGCTGCCGATGTCGCGGACCAATATCGCCGCGCTTTTCGTGATCCTCTTCATCTACGGATGGAACCAGTACCTCTGGCCGCTGCTGATCACCACCAAGCCGGAGATGAACACCATCGTGATGGGCATCAAGCAGATGTTTCCCTCCGGCGACGACATCGCCGACTGGCCCGTCATCATGGCGACCACGCTGATGGCCATGCTGCCGCCCGTGGCCGTCGTCGTCTTCATGCAGAGGCTGTTCGTGAAGGGCCTCGTGGAAAGCGAGAAATAAGATCCGATGGCGCAAATCGCGTTTTCAAACGTCCGCAAGTCCTACGGGACGACCGAGGTCATCCACGGGGTTGATGCCGAGATCGCCGATGGCGAGCTGATCGTCATCGTTGGCCCGTCGGGTTGCGGCAAGTCCACGCTGCTGCGAATGGTGGCCGGGCTCGAGACGATCACCTCCGGCGAGATCTCCATCGGCGGGCGCGTGGTCAACACACTGGAACCGCGCGAGCGCGACATCGCCATGGTGTTCCAGAACTACGCGCTCTATCCGCATATGAGCGTCTATGACAACATGGCCTATGGGCTGAAGATTGCCGGTGTTCCCAAGGCGGAGATCGCCGAGCGCGTCGAGGCGGCGGCCAAGATCCTGGAAATCGGCGAGTATCTCACCCGCAAGCCGCGCCAGCTCTCCGGCGGCCAGCGCCAGCGCGTCGCCATGGGGCGCGCCATCGTGCGCGAGCCGGCCGTCTTCCTGTTCGACGAGCCGCTGTCCAACCTCGACGCCAAGCTCAGGGTGCAGATGCGGGTCGAGATCAAGACGCTGCAGCGCCGCCTCGGGGTCACGTCGCTTTATGTCACGCACGATCAGGTCGAGGCCATGACCATGGCCGACCGCATCATCGTGATGAACGGCGGTGTTGCCGAGCAGGTCGGATCGCCGCTCGACGTCTATCGCACCCCGGCCTCGACCTTCGTCGGCGGCTTCATCGGCTCGCCGCCGATGAACTTCCTGTCCGTCGAGCGGCTGCGCGAGAGCGGGCTGCTCGGCCAGATCGGAACGAAGAACGCCCCGCCCGAAGCCGCCGTGACTGTCGGCGTGCGTCCGGAGCATCTGGCGTTCTGCGGCGAGGCTGAGGCGGTGCTGACCGGCGAGTTGGTGATCGCCGAGGCGCTCGGCGCCGAAACGCTCGCGCATGTGCGCCTGATCGACGGCGAGACCATGATCGTGCGCGTCGAGGGATCCGCGCAGGTGCCGGAAACGGGTGCGCGCGTGCACATCACCTGCGCGGCGCCGGACCTGCATTTTTTCGGCGCCGACGGCAAGCGCATCGCGGACTGAAGCCAGGCAGGGCGAGGCGCCCCGGCAATCTGAGGCGCCGCATCGGAGTCAGTTTGCGACCTGAAACCGGGAGCAGCTTTGCCGGCGCTCGCCTGTCTTGGCCGGCCAGTCGATGAAGCCATGCAGTGTCTTGATTAGGGTAACATCCGTCGCGAAGTCGAAGCCGCGGATTTTGCCGGAGGTGTCGAAGAGAACCGCGTTTGCGGTCGGTCCTGAGAAATCGGTGCCGCTGGCTGCATGAAAGGCGATCGTTCCAAGACTAGAGAGTTCGCTCGGCGCGTAGCAGCCAATCCTCGCAACGCGCGTACCGAGAACCTCCGCGGCTTTGCGGAAGGCCGCGTCGCCGGTCAAAAAGGAATCCTGGCTTTCGCCGAAGGCTTGCCCCGTGATGCGAACGAAGAAGGTTGAGGGCTGCTGCGTGGCCAGCGTCTTCAAGAACTCCGGATCCGCGGCCTGGCCAGAAAAAATCGCTCGTTCCAGTTCGTCCATGCGCGCTCCGACATCGCGGTCAGAGAAATCCTCGCGCGGTTCGGCAAGGGTCCACGTCTCGTTGTGCTCGCGCAATTGTTTCAGCTCGGCTTTGGAAAAGCAGGCATCGTCATGCGCGTGCGGCGCGGCGGCGAAGCGAACACCTTCCGTCATTTCCTCCAGGACAGACCACATGGCGATTGTTGTGTCGCGACGCGACAGCTTAAGCCGACCGCGGAGTTCGGATCGAAGCGTGTTGCACAGGTCTCGAAAGTCCACCTCCGCGCGGGGATCCGAAAGATCTACCGCGATGTCCGATGCGTGGACGCGCATCGAGTTGTTTTGGTTGAGGAGCTTTGCACGAATTGTCTTGTCGTTTTCAGCGAAGACCGGCCGGTCGAGAACGTCGGAGCCACGGCCTATCTTGTGATCGTCGCGATCAAAGAACAGCGATTCCAGATAGCTGAGACGAATGTCAACGCTCCCGATGCTATCGTAGATTTCCTGCTGCGACGGTGAGGCATAGAGCGACGCGCGCACGATGGTTCGAACGTCGTCGCTATCCAAGGGAAAGGTTTCTACTGCCTGTGCCCGCACCCCAAAGCGGTTGTCGAAGCTGTCTTGAAGGTCCTCCAGCAATTCGAGCGAGTGGTCTGTGGCGAGCACCTTGCCGGCCCAGCCTCCGACACCGAAGATGTCACGCGCGCCTGCGGCCAGCCGCTGAATGCCCGACAGGAGGGTCACGTCAACGGAATCCGTTTTGGAAATCCCGAGTTTGAGTGTGAAACGGGCGTTGCGACGGACCGGAAAGATTGGCGTCACCTTGCCGGCGATCAATCCGGAGACACAATTGTCCCGATCGTTGCTCCGCACGTCGGTGTAGGTGACATGCAGAAAGGGCAGATTCTCGACCACCTGATTACCGTCGTAGTCGGTGACCGTCAGTGTGAGTTGTGCCGATTGACTTTCGCGACGGGAAAAGGCGCGCAGGATTCGCCAGACGTTGTCGTTTTCCTGGCAGTTGAGCACCGTGTAACCGCTTAGCGTGCCGATGCCCGTCTGATTGCGGATCTCAATGGCAACATAATTGTCTTCAGTCGGCATGGCGGGGAGGGGCCCGTCATCCTCGCGTTCGGTAATTTGCAAAGCCTCGAAGAGAGGGAAGAATTCGTCGGCTATCGCGGGGCGGGCGAAGCCGGCCATGATGGCGCCGCCGAGAAGGAAGCCTGCCACTCCCGAAATTGCCAAACGAATGAACGGACTCGTCATCACATTTTCTCCCCCGCGCAATTCCGGGAAGAGTCAATTGCAATTCAAGGTGACTGTCAATCGCGCATGCAATCTTTAGAGGAGGCCCGGCGACCTTCGCATTTCGGCGTTGTTCGCCAGGCCACAGGCTTCCGACCTGTCTACGACAGCGTTTCGATCAGGCGCTTCATCAGCCGCATGCGCGGCTCCAGCGACGAGATGAAGATGCGTTCGTTCAGCGTGTGTACGTCGTCGCCATCCGGGCCGAGGCCGTCCAGCGTCGCGACGTGCGACGCGATGAAGTTGCCGTCCGATCCACCGCCAGTGGTCTCGCCGATCAGCTCGAAGCCGATTTCCTCCGCCAGTTTCGCTGCGTGATCGAACAGCGCCTTGCTCGCCGCCGACTGTTCGAACGGCGGGCGGTTCATGCCGCCGGTGATCGTCAGCTTCGTGTCGGGCGTCTTCGGTGTCAGGCCCGTGATCTTCGCGACCATCTCCTCGGCGGCTTCGGCCGTCGGCACGCGCAGGTCGATTTCCGCGCTGGCATGCTGGGGCACCACATTGGTGCCCGTGCCGCCGGTGATCTGGCCGACGTTCACGGTGATCTCGCGGTCGTAGTCGGTCATTGCCTCAAGCGCGATGATCTGATGCGCAAGCTCGGTGACGGCACTGCGCCCCTGCCAGTGGCGCGCGCCGGCGTGCGACGGACGTCCCTCGACCTTGAGCGTGAAGCGGCCGACGCCCTTGCGCGCGGTGACGACATGGCCGCCGTTGCGGGCAGGCTCCGTCACCAGCGCGTATTTTGCCCATTTCCCCTGTTCCTCGATCAGCGCGCGCGAGGTCGGGCTGCCGACCTCTTCGTCCGAGGTGTAGAGGATGCGCACCGGCAGGGGCGGGGTGATGCCGGATTCGGCGACCGCGCGCAGGGCTGCCAGCGCATTATAGGCGCCGCCCTTCATGTCGCAGATGCCGGGGCCATAGGCCTCGTCGCCCTCGATGCGGATCGGAAGGTCCGCCTCGATCGTGCCTTTCGGGTGGACGGTGTCGAGATGGCTCATCAAAAGGATGCCGGGCGTCTTGCGGTCGCCCCAGGGCGAATAAACGATCAGATGATCGCCATGACCGTCCCGGCCGGGAATGCGCTCGCTGGTCGCGCCGAAGGCGGCGGCCTGCGCGGCGACAAGGTCCATCAGGCTGTTGAGGCCGGCGATGTCGGGGGTATGCGTCTCGATGCGCACCCAGTCGAGCAGGCCATTCAGCAGCGTGTCGGTCGTCGAAGTCATGGAGATCCTCTTTGGGAAGGCGGGTCGGTGTCACCGCAAGCGGATCCGGTGGATCGCGCATCGGGCCTGACCCTGTTTTTCATGTGGGGGCAAGGGGCCGCGGGGGCCCGCGTCGCCGGCAGTGCGGGATCAATTGATACCGCGTCCGGCGCCTGGCTGCGAGCAAAACCTGCGCGTTCTCAGCGTCGTGGCGGCAGGTGTTGGGAAAATGATTCCGCGCGTTCACAAAGTGATTCAATCCGTCCGTTCCGCGACACGGACCGTGTCGGACGCGGCCGGGGGTGCTATTTCGCGATTGGATCCTCGCGGTGCCGCGGGTAGGGTCCGCTCCACGAAAACCCATCATGACCGGGGAGGTCGCCTTGACCCGAATTCTATATGAGCTCTGCGGAACGGATACCTCGCGGCCCTTCAGCCCGTTTTGCTGGCGCAGCAGAATGGCGCTTCTGCACAAGGGGCTGGAGTTCGAGACCGCGCCGCGCCCCTTCACCGAGATCGCCGCGATCGCTCCCGATGCCGGCAAGACGGTGCCGTTGCTCGTCGATGGCGCGCGCACGATTTGCGATAGCTGGGCCATCGCGGAATATCTCGAGGACACCTATCCCGACCAGCCGAGCCTGTTCGGCGGCGCGGGCGGACGGGCGGCGGCGAAGTTCATCGACAGTTGGGCCAACGCCTCGGTGAGCGCGCTGATCGTGCGGCTTATCGTCAAGGACATCCACGACATTCTGGCGCCTGCCGATCAGGCCTATTTCCGCGAAACGCGGGAAAGCCGCTTCGGGCAAACGCTGGAAGAGGTGCAGCACGACCGCGAGGCGCGCGTGGCGGAAGTCGCAAAGGCGCTGATGCCGATGAACATCATGCTGCGGTCTCAGCCCTTCATCGGCGGCAACACTCCGCTCTACGGCGACTACAGCCTTTTCGGAACCCTGCAGTGGGCCCGCGTCAGCAGCCCGCTGGCGCTCCTGGAGGCGGATACGCCGGTGGCCGAATGGTTCGAGCGCTGCCTTGATCTCTTCAACGGTGCGGCGCGCAAGACTCCAGCCGCCGTTTAGGTGAAAACCGGCTCGGTCGCGGTCGCGGCACCGGCGCGGACGCGGGCGGGCGAACCCTTGGGAAATGCTCGCGTGGTCCGGCCTTGCGGCGGCCGATTTCCCCGGCTATACGACTGCGGCATCCGAAAACACGGATACGGAAATTCAATCGGCTGGCGGACCCGCGAGACGGGCCGCCGGCGTCAACAGCACAGGATCTGAACACGATGGCGATCGAGCGTACCTTTTCGATGATCAAGCCAGACGCAACGCGTCGCAACCTCACCGGCGCGATCACCGCAATGCTGGAAGAAGCCGGCCTGCGCGTCGTCGCTTCCAAGCGGGTGTGGATGTCGCAGCGCGAGGCCGAGGGCTTCTACGCGGTGCACAAGGAGCGTCCGTTCTTCGGCGAGCTCGTCGAGTTCATGTCCTCCGCGCCGACCGTCGTTCAGGTGCTGGAAGGCGAGAACGCCATTGCCAAGAACCGCGAAGTGATGGGCGCGACCAACCCGGCCGATGCGGCCGAGGGCACGATCCGCAAGTCCTACGCGCTGTCGATCGGCGAAAACTCCGTGCACGGTTCGGATGCGCCCGAGACGGCTGCCCAGGAGATCGCCTACTGGTTCTCCGAGACCGAGATCGTCGGCTGAGGCTAGCCTCTTTTCGATGTGACCTGCGTCAGGACCGGCCAATTGGCCGGTCCTTTCGTTTGTGCGAGGCGCGAGCGCGCTTGACAGGTCGGCGTGCGACAGAAACCCTGCAGTCCCGTCTTCCCGGCAAACGGAACAGCCCGATCCCATGAACGCTCCCGCCCTCAAGGCCTCCGCCTGTCCGCACGACTGCCCCTCGACCTGCGCGCTCGAAGTGGAGTTGCTGCAGGACGGCATGATCGGGCGGGTGCGCGGCGCGCGCGACAACGCCTATACCGCCGGCGTGATCTGCGCCAAGGTCGCGCGCTATGCGGAGCGGCTCTATCACCCCGACCGGTTGACGAAGCCCTTGCGTCGTGTCGGCGCCAAGGGCGAGGGGCGGTTCGAGGAGATCTCCTGGGACGAGGCGCTCGACGCCGTGGCGGAGGCGTTTCTGAAAGCGGAAGCCGCGCATGGCGCGGAAAGTGTGTGGCCCTATCACTATGCCGGCACGATGGGGCTGGTGCAGCGCGACAGCATCCACAGGCTGCGCCACGCCAAGGGCTATTCGCTCCAGTTTGACACGATCTGCACCAATATGGCCTGGACCGGTTATATCGCCGGCACGGGCAAGCTCGCCGGTCCCGATCCGCGCGAGATCGCCGTCTCCGACCAGGTCGTGATCTGGGGCACCAACCCGGTTTCGACCCAGGTCAATGTGATGACCCATGCGGTGACCGCCCGCAAGACGCGCGGCGCCAAGATCATCGCGGTCGACGTCTATCCGACGCAGACGGTGAGGCAGGCCGATCTCGGGCTTGTCCTGAAGCCCGGAACGGATGCGGCGCTCGCCTGCGCCGCGATGCATGTGCTTTTCCGCGACGGTCATGCCGATCGCGCCTATCTGGAGCGTTTCACGGATTGTCCGGCGGAGCTGGAGACGCATGTCGCCACGCGCACGCCGGAGTGGGCGTCGGCGGTCACCGGGCTCACGGTCGAGGAAATCGAGACCTTCGCGCGCATGGTCGGCGAGACGAAGCGGACCTACTTCCGTCTCGGCTACGGCTTCACCCGCTCGCGCAACGGCGCGGTCTCCATGCATGCGGCCTCCTGCATCGCGGCGGTGACCGGCGCATGGCAGCTTGAGGGCGGCGGGGCGTTCCACAACAACGGCGCGATCTATACGCTCGACAAGTCGATGATCGAGGCGAGCGACTTGCGCGATTCCTCGGTGCGCCAGCTCGACCAGAGCCAGATCGGTCGGGTGCTGACCGGCGACCCTGAGGCGCTGCGCGGCGGGCCGCCGGTGCATGCCATGCTGATCCAGAACACCAATCCCGTCTCGGTCGCACCCGAGCAAGAACTGGTGAAACAGGGGTTCGCCCGCGAGGATCTCTTCGTCTGCGTGCATGAGCAGTTCATGACGGAAACCGCGCAAATGGCGGATATCGTCCTGCCGGCCACGCAATTTCTGGAACATGACGACATCTACAAGGGCGGCGGGCACCAGTATCTGATGCTGGGGGCAAAGCTCGTCGAGGGTCCCGGCGAGACGCGCGAGAACCTCGTCGTGCTGAATGACCTGGCGCGCAGGCTTGGCGCGAAGGACCACCCGGGTTTCGCCATGAGCGCGCGCGAGCACATCGACTGGATGCTGAAGGCATCGAATTTCGGCTCGCTGGAGGAAATCGAGCTCGACCGCTGGGTCGACTGCCAGCCGGATTTCGAGACCGCGCACTACCTCAAGGGCTTCGCCTGGCCGGATGGCAAGTTCCGCTTCCGCCCCGAGTGGCCGACCGTGCCGGCGCCGAACGACGGGCCGATGGGTCCCTGGGCGGAGATGCCGGCGCTGCCCGATTACTGGCCCGTGGTCGAGGCGTCCGACGAGATCCACCCGTTCCGCCTGGTGACCGCACCGGCACGGTCCTTCCTGAATTCGACCTTCAACGAGACGGCCGGATCTCGCGATAAGGAAGGCCGGCCGGAACTGATGATGCGGCCCGAGGATGCGGTACCGCTCGGGCTTCAGGACGGAGACCGGATCCGCATCGGCAACGCGCGCGGTGCGGTCTTGCTGCATCTGCGCGTGACCGAAGGCCTCAAGCCGGGCGTGGTGATCGCGGAGGGGATCTGGCCGAACGAGGCCTATCCCGACCGCAAGGGCATCAACACGCTCACCGGCGCGGACGCGGTCGCGCCTTACGGCGGTGCCGCGTTCCACGATATCGCGGTGTGGGTGCGCAAGGCCTGAGGATGCCTCAGGCGGCCGTGGCCTCCGCCAGATGTGCGGGAAGCATCGCGCGCGGTCCGAACACTTCGCGCTCGAAGCGCACGACATAGTCCGCGAAGGCGGGAATCGCCTGGGCATGATGCGTCAGGGGCGTGTCGATGCGGCTTGTCAGCATGTTGATCAGCAACCCGGCGAGGAACGCGTCGACGCTGGTCGGCCGGTCCCCCATGAAGAAGGGCTTGTCGTCCAGAAAGGTTGCAATCGCGTCGAGATCGTTGCGGCCGAAGGCGTAGATCTCTTCCGGCGCATGCCGCCCGACCCCCTGCATGTGAAGCGACTGGCGCACCTGTTCGCGCACCTCGAGGAAAACGGACCGGCGCGCGGCTTCCGGCACGTCGGAAAAGGCGGCAGCGACGATCTCGTCCTCGCCGGCGGGATCGACCCAGCGGGCGTAAACCATCGTCCAGCGAAGGTGCTCCTCGGCCATGCGGCGGAAGGCCTCCGCCATGGCTCGCTCGAGATCCGTCAGTTGCGCATCAATGTCGAGGCCGTGATGCTGTTCCAGATGGCGCTGGATCAGGGAACTGTCGGGGATGATCAGATCGCCGTCCCTTAGCACGGGCACCTTGCCATGGGGCAGCAGCGAGAGATCGGCGACCCCTTCCTTGCGATACTCGCAGCCGCAGAGCGCCAGAAGCGCTTCGGCCTTGTAGACAAAGGGGGACAGGCTGCGGATTTCGGCCCGCACAGAAAAATCGAGAAGTTCAAGCATCGAGAGCACCTCCGTTTGTTGTCACGACGGTGCTTGTAGCAAGGCGCTGCTGACAGCATATTGTCAGCATGTGAGGCGGGAGAGAGCGACAATGCGCAGGGCAGACAGACTGCTGCAGATCATCCAGGTGATGCGCCGGGCGCGCGGGCCGGTGAGCGGCGGCGCCATTGCCCGCGAACTGGAAGTGTCGCTGCGCACGGTCTATCGCGACATCGTTTCCTTGCAGGCCTCCGGCGTGCCGGTGCGGGGTGAAGCCGGCATCGGCTATGTGCTTGAGGACGGCTACGACCTGCCGCCGCTGATGTTCAACGCGGAGGAGCTGGAAATCGTCATGCTCGGCCTGCGCATGGCGGAGGGGCGGGGCGATGCGGCAATCGTTCGCACCGCGCGCGACGCCGTTGCCAAGATCGCCAGCGTGCTGCCGGGCGGATTGCGCGACGGTTTCCTCGATGCGCCGCTTTATGCACCGCCGCCGGGCGTTCTGCCGGCCGACCGGATCGAACTGGTGCGCCTGCGCGAGGCGTTGCGCTCGGGGTACAAGGTCGAGATCCTGTATCAGGTTCCCGGACGCGCGCCGGAGCGCCGCGTGATCTGGCCCATCGTGCTGGCGTTCTTCGAGCGCGCCCGCGTGCTGGCGGCCTGGTGCGAGCTGAGAAACGATTTCCGTAATTTCCGGACCGATCGCATGCTGGAAATGACCGTGCTTGAGGCCCGCCCGCCGCGCGGGCGCAAGCGCCTCTACGCCGAGTGGCAGGCGGCTCTCATGGCGGAGCCGGACTGCCGGCCGCTGGATCACGCGGAAACCGAGGTTCAGGCGGCGGAATAGCGCGTGTCTCAGCCGGCCGGAACGACCAGCGCCGCCGGCAAGAGGGTGTCGGCAGAGGCGGCGCGCACGCGCATGCCGTCGATCTCATAGGCGCCGGATGCCACAAGCTTCAACGCTTGCGGATAGATCGCATGTTCGACCTCAAGCACCCGTGCGCCCAGCGTCTCGGGTGTGTCGTCGTCGCCGACCGCGACGGCGCCTTGCGCGATCACCGGGCCGGTGTCCATTTCCGAGCGCACGAAATGCACCGTGGCACCGTGGATCTTGCAGCCCTCAGCGAGCGCACGGGCGTGGGTGTCGAGACCCTTGAAGGCCGGCAGCAGCGCCGGGTGAATGTTGATCAGCCGGTCGTTCCAGCGGTCCACGAACCACGGCGTGAGGATCCGCATGAAGCCGGCAAGGCAGACGAGCTCGATGTCGCGGGCCCGCAATTCGGCGTCCAGACGCTCCTCGAACGCCTGACGCCCGCCCGCGCCGCGATGATCGACCGTGAGCGCCTCGACGCCGGCTTCTGCTGCCTTGTCCAGCGCCGGTGCGCCAGGGACATTGGCGATCACCACGTCGATGCGTGCCGGAAAGGCCGGATCGGCAGCGGCTGCGAGCAGCGCCGTCATGTTGGAACCGCGTCCGGAGACCAGAATGGCCGTGCGGCGGCGCGTGGAGGTCTTGCTCAAAGTGCCAAGGCCCCGTCGAAGATCACGGCGTCGCCCCCGGCGGCGCGGGGCTCGAGCGTGCCGATGCGGCTGACCGTCTCGCCTTCGGCGCGAAGCACTTCGGCGACCGCCTCGGCGGTGTCGGCAGAGACGGCGACGACCATGCCGACGCCGCAGTTGAAGGTGCGCAGCATTTCCGACTGGGCGACGCCGCCGGTCGATGCGAGCCAGCCGAAGACGGGCGGCACGGAAAGCGCGTCGAGGTCGATGCGCGCAGCAAGCGTGTCGGGCAGCACGCGGGGCAGGTTTTCCGGCAGGCCGCCGCCGGTGATATGCGCGAGCGCCTTGATGCCCGGACCGGCCTTGAGCGCGGCAAGCAGCGGCTTCACGTAGATCCGCGTCGGCGTCATCAGAGCTTCGCCGAGGCTCGTGCCGGGCGCAAAGGGCGCATCCGCGCTCCAGTCGAGGCCGGAGCGCTCGACGATCTTGCGCACCAGCGAATAGCCGTTGGAGTGGACGCCGGAGGACCCGAGCGCCAGAAGCACGTCGCCGGCAGCGGCGTCGCCGCGCGGCAGCAGGTTGCCGCGTTCGGCAGCACCCACCGCGAAACCGGCGAGGTCATAGTCCTTGTCGCCATACATGCCGGGCATTTCGGCGGTCTCGCCGCCGATCAGCGCGCAGCCCGCGCGGCGGCAGCCTTCAGCGATGCCTGCGACAACGGCGGTCGCGGTCTCGATGTCGAGCGCGCCGCAGGCGTAATAGTCGAGGAAGAACAGCGGCTCCGCGCCCTGGACGACCAGATCGTTGACGCACATCGCCACGAGATCGATGCCGACCGTGTCGTGCTGCGCGCTGTCGATGGCGATCTTGAGCTTGGTGCCGACGCCGTCGTTGGCGGCAACGAGCACGGGATCGGTGAAGCCGGCCGCCTTGAGGTCGAACACGCCGCCGAAGCCGCCGATCTCTCCGTCCGCGCCGGGGCGGGCGGTCGCCTTCACAAGGGGCTTGATCCGCTTGACGAGGGCGTTGCCCGCATCGATATCCACACCTGCATCGGCGTAGCTCAGGCCGTTGCCACCCGAGGGGCTTGCCTCGCTCATGCTATTGTCTCCGAAACCCTGATCAGGGCGCGCATACAAACACAGAAAGTCGCGAATGCAAGAAAAACCCGGGTGCCTGTTCACAAGCTCCGTCGAGGGCCGCCCGTGACACTGCCCAATCTCATCACGATTGCCCGTCTGCTCGGGGTTCCGGTCGTCGTCTGGCTGATCGCGGACGGTTTCTTCGCGGCCGCGTTCTGGCTGTTCGTGCTGTCCGGAATTTCCGACGGGATTGACGGCTACATCGCCCGGCGGTTCGACATGCAAAGTGAGCTTGGCGCCTATCTCGATCCGATTGCCGACAAGGCGCTGATGGTCGCGGTGTATCTGTCGTTGCTCTTTGCCGGCCTGATGCCCTTGTGGCTGGTGATCGCGGTGACGGCGCGCGACCTGCTGATCGTCGGGGCGGTAAACCTGTCGTGGATCATGGGCCGGCCGGTCGAGATCCGGCCGTTTTTCATCAGCAGGGCGACCACCGCCTTTCAGATCGTCACCGCCGCAACCCTGCTTGGCAAGGCGGCCTTCGGGGTTCGTGTGGTCTGGCTGGAAAACGGCATGATCGTCGCCACCGCCATCTTGACGCTGCTGTCCGCGGCTGCCTATCTGCTGGCTTGGCTCCGCCACATGGCGGCGGCGGATCGCGCATCCTGACCGCCGCGCGCCGACGCATCGTGACGCACCGCCGCTAGAACCGGCGAAGACGGGACGAACCATCTTGACCTTGAAACGGCAAATCTACTTCTGGCTCGGCTCCTTCGCGGCATTCGCCGCGTTCGTCTATCTGTTCAGCCCCATCCTCCTGCCGTTTGTCGCCGGCATGGCGCTTGCCTATCTGCTCGATCCGATCGCAGACCGGCTCGAGCGCCTCGGCCTGCACCGGCTCGCCGCGACCATCGCCATTCTTGCGGTCTTCGTGATCGCCTTCGTGCTCACCTTGCTGCTTTTGTTGCCGGTTCTCGGCAATCAGCTCTCCGCGTTCCTGTCCGAGCTTCCCAAGCTTGTCGGTGCCTTGCAGACGCTGATGACCGAAAACCTCGGCCAGCGCGTCTTCGATATGCTGGGCATCGGCAGCGCCGAGCTGAAGTCGAATGTCGGCGGATTGCTCGGCGAGGGCGCGGGCTGGATCGCAGGGGTCGCCAAGTCGCTTTGGAACGGCGGGCAGGCACTGCTTTCGGTGCTGTCGCTCTTCGTGGTGACGCCGGTGGTCGCCTTCTATCTGCTGCTCGACTGGGACCATATGGTCGAGCGGGTCGACGGATGGCTGCCGCGCCAGCATCGCGACACCATCGAACGGCTGGCCAAGGAGATGGACACGGCCGTCGCGGGTTTCCTGCGCGGGCAGCTCAGCGTCTGCATCCTGCTCGGCGCCTTCTACGCCATCGGCCTTGCCGCCGTGGGGCTGAACTTCGGGCTGCTGATCGGGATCGGCGCCGGCCTTGTCAGCTTCATTCCCTACGTCGGCGCGACGCTCGGCCTCGTGGTGTCGCTGGGGGTGGCGCTGGTGCAGTTCTGGCCGGACTGGGTGATGATCGGCGCGGTGCTCGTCGTCTTCGCCGTCGGCCAGTTCCTGGAGGGCAACATCCTGCAGCCGAAGCTTGTCGGCAAGACGGTCGGCCTGCATCCCGTCTGGCTGATGTTCGCGCTCTTCGCCTTCGGTTACCTCTTCGGTTTCGTCGGCATGCTGATCGCGGTGCCGGCGGCGGCGATGATCGGCGTTCTGGCGCGGTTTGTGCTCTCCCAGTATCTGGCGAGTTCGCTTTATTCCGGTCCGGGGCACGCGCGGGCGGATGAGCACCATGATTGACCGCAGCGGGCACGCCGACGGCCAGTTGCCCCTGGTGCTTCCGCATCAGGCGGCGCAGGGGCGCGACGATTTTCTCATCGGCGCCTCGAACGAGGCAGCCTTCGGCCTGATCGATGCCTGGCCCGCCTGGCCGGCGCCGGTAACGCTGCTTGCCGGACCGGTCGGCTCGGGCAAGAGCCATCTGACGCAAATCTGGCTTGCCGAGAGCGGGGGCGCGCTTGTCGAGGCGCCGCAGCTGGCGAGCGCCGACATGGAAGCGCTCGTGGCTCCGGGCGCGGTGGCCGTGGAGGATGCCCATCGCGGCTTCGATGAAACGGCGCTCTTCCACCTGCTCAACCTTGCGCGCGACCGTGGCGCGGCGGTGCTGATCACGTCGCGCACCTGGCCCGTGAGCTGGGGACTGAAACTGCCGGATCTCGCGTCGAGATTGCGCGCCGCGACGCCGGTGGAAATCCTCGAGCCCGACGACGGTTTGTTGCGGCAGGTGCTGGTCAAGCTGTTCTCGGATCGGCAGATCGATATTGATCCGACGGTCGTTGACTATCTGGTGGTGCGCATGGAACGCTCGGTGGCGGCCGCGCAGGCGCTGGTCGACGCGCTCGACCGGGCGTCGCTCGCTGCCGGGCGCAGGATCACGCGGCCGCTTGCCGCGCGCATCCTCGCAGCCGCGGAATAAGCTTTGCCGGGTGATGTAAAACCGTCAAACCGGTCGGATAGGGTGCGCGGCGACGCGGGTTCCCAAACGGGACGCGCCGCAGCGCAACAGGAGAGAGCCATGAACGACAGCAGCGCGACCCAGCCGGAGGCGGACGCCAAGACGCCGGCCCCCTCGGCCGGTTCCGATCCGCGCGGGTCCGATGCCGCCGAGGCGCTGGCCGGCCATCCCAGCCGGTTCATCAATCGCGAGCTCTCCTGGCTGCAGTTCAATCGCCGGGTGCTGGAGGAGGCGGAAAACACCTCTCATCCGCTGCTGGAGCGGCTGCGGTTCCTGTCGATCTCGGCCAACAATCTCGACGAGTTCTTCATGGTGCGGGTCGCGGGCCTGCGCGCCCAGATGCGCGAGGGCGTCTCGACCCGGTCGATCGACGGGCTGACGCCGGCGGAGCAGCTGGAGCGCGTCTCGACGGCAGGGCTCGCTCTTCAGGCCGAGCAGCAGGACGTCTGGCGCGAGATGCGCAAGCTCCTGGCCGCGGAAGGGGTTGCGATCGTCGAGGGCGCGGATCTCTCGGCCTCCGACATGGCCTGGCTCGAGGAGCATTTCCTCGCCCATATCTTTCCCGTGCTGACGCCTCTGGCGATCGACCCGGCGCATCCCTTTCCCTTCATCGCCAACCTTGGCTTCTCGCTGGCGCTCGAGCTTGCGCCGGAAAAGGGCGGTCGCGGCATGACCGCGCTCTTGCGCATTCCCGCCCAGGTGGAGCGGTTCGTGCGGCTGCCGGAGATCGAGGGGGAGGCGGGCGCCCGCTTCATCACCATCGAGAATGCCGTCGGGCTGTTCATCACCCGGTTGTTCCCCGGCTACGAGATCCGGGGGAAGGGCGCGTTTCGCGTCGTGCGCGATTCCGATCTGGAAATCGAGGAAGAGGCGGAGGATCTGGTGCGCCTCTTCGAGAGCGCGCTGAAACGTCGCCGTCGCGGGTCGGTGATCCGTCTCGAAATCGAGGACACGACCCCCGCGTCCCTGAGCGAGTTCGTGGCCGAGGCGCTGGACGTGGAACCGGAGCAGAATTTCCGGGTCGACGGGCTGCTTGCCTTGAACAATCTTTCGCAGCTTGTCTCCATTGATCGCGACGACCTGAAGTTCGAACCCTTCACGCCGCGGTTCCCCGAGCGGATCCGCGAGCACGGCGGCGATTGCTTTGCCGCGATCCAGCAAAAGGACATCATCGTCCACCACCCGTATGAATCCTTCGACGTCGTGGTGCAGTACCTGCGCCAGGCGGCGCAGGACCCGGATGTGGTCGCCATCAAGCAGACGCTCTACCGCACCTCCAACAATTCGCCCATCGTCAAGGCGCTGGCCGAGGCGGCGGAAGCGGGGAAGTCCGTCACGGCGCTGGTGGAACTCAAGGCGCGCTTCGACGAAGAGGCCAACATCCGCTGGGCGCGGGACCTGGAGCGCGCGGGCGTACAGGTCGTCTTCGGCTTCCTGGAACTCAAGACCCACGCCAAGCTGTCGATGGTGGTGCGGCGCGAGCATGGCGAGCTGCGCACCTACTGCCACATGGGCACGGGCAACTACCATCCGATCACCGCGCGGATCTACACGGATCTGTCCTATTTCACGGCAGATCCGGAGATCGGCCGCGAGGCGGCAAAGATCTTCAACTACATCACCGGCTATGCCGAGCCGGTCGAGCTGAAGCACATGATGGTGTCGCCGGTCACGCTGCGCCAGAAGATGACGGCGCTGATCGCGGCGGAGGCCGAACATGCCAAGGCCGGCCGGCCGGCGCAGATCTGGATGAAGATGAACTCGCTGGTCGATCCCGGCATCATCGACGCGCTTTACGAGGCGAGCCAGGCCGGCGTCCAGATCGACCTCGTGATCCGGGGGATCTGCTGTCTGCGTCCGGGGATTCCCGGACTGTCGGACAACATCCGCGCCAAGTCGATCGTCGGCCGCTTCCTGGAACACAGCCGGATTTTCTGCTTCGGCAACGGCCACGGGCTTCCCTCGCCGCAGGCGGTGGTCTATATCGGCTCGGCGGACCTGATGCCGCGCAACATCGACAGGCGCGTGGAAACGCTCGCTCCGCTCCTTTCGCCAACCGTCCACGAACAGGTGCTCGATCAGATCATGGTCGCCAACTTGAAGGACAACCAGCAAAGCTGGCGTCTTCTCGCCGACGGGGGGCATGAACGCGTCCGGCTGTCGCGAGGAGAAAAGCGCTTCAACGCGCATCAGTACTTCATGACAAACCCATCGCTTTCCGGTCGCGGCAAGTCGCTGCGCAGCCACAGCCCGAAATCCTTCACGGAGCCGAAGGCGCGTGGCTGATGCTCCGCATACGGACATCGTACGCGGGCGGCTGAACGGCAGCGGGCCCGTGGCCGTCATCGATATCGGCTCGAATTCGATCCGTCTCGTCGTCTACGAACGCCACGCCCGCACGCCGACGGTTCTGTTCAACGAAAAGGTCCTGGCGGGGCTTGGACGCGGCGTCGGCGCGACGGGCCGACTGGCCGACAAGTCGGTCGACATGGCGGTGCGCGCGCTGGCCCGGTTCCGCAGGCTCTGCGACCAGATCGGCGTCATCGACGTGTTCATCATGGCGACGGCGGCAACGCGGGACGCGGAAAACGGCGCGGCGTTCATCGAGACCGTGGAGCGCATCTGCCGCACCCACGTGCGCCTGCTGTCAGGCCGGGACGAGGCGCGCCTTGCCGCACTCGGTATCGTCTCGGGCATGTGGCGACCCGACGGCATCGTCGGCGACCTTGGCGGCGGCAGCCTCGAGCTGGTCGAGTTGAATAACGAGGAAATCGGCCGGGGGCAGACCCTGCCGCTCGGAGGGATCCGGCTGCAGGAAGAGGCTGACGGAAAGACCGCCAAGGCCCAGAAAATCGCGGAGCAGGCGCTGGAGGGCGTCGACTGGCTGCCGATCGGGGCGGGAAAGCCGTTTTATGCGGTTGGCGGCACATGGCGCTCACTGGCGCGGCTGCATCTCTTCCAGAACGGCTATCCGCTGCATGTGATGCACGACTATACGATCCCGGCCGAGGAGGCGATCGAGTTCTGCCAGCTGGTGGCACGCCGCGACCCGGAAAGTCTGAGCATGATCGACGTTGTGTCGCGTGCCCGTCGCCAATTGCTGCCCTTCGGCGCGGTGGTGATGGAGCGCGTGCTGAGGCGCTCCAAGGCCGACAGCGTTGTGATGTCCGCGCTCGGGCTTCGCGAAGGCCTCCTCTACGATCTTTTGCCGGAGGAATTGAAACATCAGGATCCGCTGATCGAGGCGGCGCGGGAACTCTCCATTCTGCGCGCCCGTTCGCCGGCCTATTCCGAGGAACTCGTTGCCTGGACCGACAAGGTGTTTCCCGCTGTCGGGATAGACGAGACCGAATACGAGCGCCGTCTCAGGGCGGCCGGCTGCCTGTTGTCGGATATCGGCTGGCGCGCGCATCCCGACTACCGCGGCGAACAGAGCCTCAACATCATTTCCAACGCCGGCTTCGTGGGGATCGATCACGCGGGGCGCGCCTATCTGGCGCTTTCCGCCTTCTATCGCCACCAGGGGCTGGTGGAGGATGCGCTGGGACCCAGAATCCGTGAGTTGGCGCACACCCGGCTGAAGGATCGCGCCCGCATTCTCGGCGGCGCCTTGCGCCTTGCCTCGGTGGTGAGCGCATCTGTTGCCGGGATCCTGCCCCGGGTCGATGTGACGGTGGTGGACGGCGAAATGGTTGTCGCGCTGCCGGCCGACTATGAGGCGCTCGACGGCGAGCGGCTGCGCAAACGCGCAACGCAATTCGCACGGCTGTTGGGCCTGAAAGCGCGTGTGCAGGTGAACGGCGCCGACTGAGCGGCGCGCCCGTTCAATCCGCCGCTTCGGCGGCCGTCTGGTGGCGGGACTTGCGCTTGCGCGACGGCTTCTGCTTTTCCATCTGGATCGGCTCCGCCTGGTCAACGGCGACAATGCGCTTGCCGTTGAAGGCAAGGGCGACTTCGCCGCGCTTCAGCTTCAGGGCCGCTTCGCCGAAAAGCTCCCGGCGCCAGCCCTTCATGGCTGCAACGTCGGCATCGTCGCTGGCGGCGATCTTTTCCAGATCCTCGACGGTCGCGATCACCTTGGCGGCAACGCCCTGGGCCTCGCTGATGAGTTTCAGGAGCACCTTCAGCAGGTCGACGGCTGCAGCCGATCCGTCGGGCGCCATGCGGCCCTTGGGAACCTGCGGAAGCTCGTCCCTGGGGATGGCCAGCGCACGCTTGACCGCACCGAGAATATCTTCCGCCGTCCGCGAGCGCTCGAAGCCGCGCGGGATCGTGCGCAGCGCGGCCAGCGCTTGGGTGTTTACCGGCTGCTGCGCGGCGATTTCATAGATCGCGTCGTCCTTGATCACCCGGTTGCGCGGAACGTTGCGGCTGTGCGCCTCGCGCTCGCGCCAGGCGGCGACTTCCTGCAGGACGGCGAACTCGATCGGCTTGCGCACCCGGAGCTTGAGGCGCTTCCAGGCATTTTCCGGCTCGCTGCGATAGGTGCTTTCGGAGGTGAGCACCTCCATCTCGTCGCCGACCCAATGGGTGCGGCCCTGTTCGGCGAGATTGGCCTTGAGGAACAGATAGACGTCGCGCAGGTGGGTGACGTCGGCGAGCGCATAGTCGAGCTGCTTGTCGCTCAACGGGCGCCGCGACCAGTCGGTGAAGCGCGAGGACTTGTCGATCCGCACTGCCGTGACCCGGTGCACGAGCTGGTCGTAGGAAATCGAATCGCCGAAGCCGCAGACCATGGCCGCCACCTGGGTGTCGAACACGGGATGGGGAATGAACCCGCCGAGGTGATAGACGATCTCGATGTCCTGGCGGGCGGCGTGGAAGACCTTCACCACCGTCTCGTCCCGCATCAGCTCGAAAAACGGAGCGAGGTCAAGCTCGTCGGAGAGCGCATCGACGATCACCGCCTCATCCGGGCTTGCCAGCTGGATGACGCAGAGCTTCGGCCAAAACGTCGTTTCACGGAGAAACTCCGTGTCGACGGTGACGAAGTCGTGTTGCGCGAGACGCCGGCAAATGTCGGCGAGTTCTGAGGTCTTGGTTACAATATGCATGGCGACCGCGACGTATATCGCAAGCTTGTCCGCTTGTCGCCACGAAACCGCCGCGAATGCGTCATCAATGCCGTCGTGCTGCGCGGACGCCACGCCCGATGGCCCGATTCCGGCTGCCGCCAATGCCGGCGCGGTGCCGCTGCCCCGGGCAGTCGCCCGCCAAACCGGGCACGCACCTTGACTTTGTCGTGCTGGCGTGGCTTGTGCACGGCGCGTCGGGGCACCTTGAACCGTGAAGGGGCAGGGCAGCCGATTCCATCGAAAAGCCGGGCCATTGAGGACGAAATGCATCGCTATCGCAGCCACACGTGCGGAGCTCTCCGCGAAGCCAACGTCGGTGAGGGCGCACGCCTGTCGGGTTGGGTCCATCGTGTGCGCGATCATGGCGGCCTGCTGTTCATCGATCTGCGCGACCATTTCGGCATCACGCAATGCGTGGTCGATCCCGATTCCGACGCCTTCAAGCTGGCCGAGACGGTGCGCGCCGAATGGTGCATCCGCATCGACGGCGAGGTGAAGCGGCGCTCCGAGGAGACCACCAACGAAAACCTGCCGACCGGTGCCATCGAGATCTTCATCCGCGAGCTCGAAGTCCTGGGCGCGGCGCGCGAGCTGCCGCTGCCGGTCTTTGCGGAGCCGGAGTATCCCGAAGACATCCGCCTGACCTACCGGTTCCTCGACCTGCGCCGGGAAACGTTGCACGCAAACATCATGACGCGGTCGAAGATCATCGCGTCGATGCGCCGGCGCATGGAAGGCTCGGGCTTTGCGGAGTTCCAGACGCCGATCCTGACGGCCTCCTCGCCGGAAGGTGCGCGCGACTTCCTCGTGCCGTCGCGCATTCATCCCGGCAAGTTCTACGCGCTGCCGCAGGCGCCGCAGCAGTTCAAGCAGCTGCTGATGGTCTCCGGCTTCGACCGCTATTTCCAGATCGCGCCCTGTTTCCGCGACGAGGACCCGCGCGCCGACCGTCTGCCGGGCGAATTCTACCAGCTCGACGTGGAGATGAGCTTCGTCGAGCAGGAAGATGTTTTCCAGGCGATGGAGCCGGTGATCCGCGGCGTCTTCGAGGAGTTCGCCGACGGCAAGCCAGTGACCGAGGTGTTCCCGCGCATTCCCTATGCCGAGGCGATCCGCAAATACGGCAGCGACAAGCCGGATCTGCGCAATCCCATCGAGATGCAGGACGTGAGCCCGCATTTCGCCGGCTCAGGCTTCAAGATCTTCGCGCGGATGCTGGAAGACGAGAAGAATGCCGTCTGGGCGATCCCGGCAAAGACCGGCGGCAGCCGGGCCTTCTGCGACCGGATGAATTCCTGGGCGCAGGGCGAGGGGCAGCCGGGTCTCGGCTATATCTTCTGGCGCGAGGAAGACGGCGCGATCGCCGGCGCCGGGCCGCTGGCCAAGAACATCGGACCGGAGCGCACCGAGGCGATCCGCGTGCAGCTCGGCCTCGAGGCCGGCGACGCTGCCTTCTTCGTCGCGGGCGATCCGAAAAAATTCGCGGATTTCGCCGGCAAGGCGCGGACCAAGGCGGGCGAGGATCTCGATCTCGTCGACCGCGACCGCTTCGCGCTTGCCTGGATCGTCGATTTCCCGATGTACGAATGGGACGAGGACGAGAAGAAGGTCGACTTCTCGCACAACCCGTTCTCGATGCCGCAGGGCGGTCTTGACGGGCTGGAGAACACGGATCCGCTCGAACTCAATGCCTGGCAGTACGACATCGTCTGCAACGGCTTCGAGATCGCCTCTGGCGCCATCCGCAATCACAAGCCGGAAATCATGAAGCGGGCCTTCCAGATCGCCGGATACGACGAGGCGATCCTGGAAGAGCGCTTCGGCGGCATGTACCGGGCGTTCCAGTATGGCGCGCCCCCGCATGGCGGCATGGCAGCCGGCATCGACCGGATCGTGATGCTTCTGGTCGGCGCCAAGAACCTGCGCGAGGTCACGCTGTTCCCGATGAACCAGCAGGCGCAGGACCTGTTGATGGGCGCGCCCTCGGATGTCTTCCCGCGCCAGTTGCGCGACCTCCATATCCGTCTCAATCTGCCGGAAAGCGAATAAGACTGTCCGCGCGCCGCGATGGCGCGCGGATCGGTCCGGGCAGCAGCGATCGGATCTCAAGTGCTGAAACGGCTCGACACCTGGTTGTTTTCCGATGTGGACGGCGCGCTCTTCGTGTTGCGCCGCCTGCTGTCGGAGAACGCGCGCGCCTATGCCGGGCGCTATGCCCTTGCCTTTGTGATGATGGCCGTCGTCGCGGCCTGTACGGCTGCAAGCGCCTGGATCATGAAGGACATGATCAACCAGGTGTTCCTGGAACGCGACGGGCGGATGGTCTGGGTGATCGCCGGGTTCGTGCTGGCGATTTTCACGGTGAAGGGCGCGGCCGCCTATGGCCAGCTCGTCATTCTCGGGCAGATCGGCAACGCCATCGTCGCCTCGACCCAGTCTCGGCTGTTTCGCGCGATCACCCGCCAGGACCTCGGCTTCTTTGAAGGCTCCGGCATCGGCGATCTCGGTACGCGGCTGTCCCACAATGCAACGGCGGCGCGCGCTGCTCTCGATCTCGTCGTCACGGCGCTGGGGCGCGATCTGTTGACCGTCATCGCGCTCGTCGGCGTGATGATCGCCCAGGACCCGTTGATGAGCCTGATCGCGCTGGTGATCATGCCGCCCGCGATCCTGCTGATCGCCGGTCTGGTGCGGCGGGTGCGCCGGGTGGCGAAGACGCAATTTGTTTCCATGACGCGGATCCTGTCGGTCGCCCAGCAGGCGATCTCGGGCATTCGCGTGGTAAAGGCCTTTGCGGTCGAGGAGCGGCTGCGACAGGAAATGGATGTCGCCGTCGCCGACGTCGAGAAACAGGCGAACAAGATGACGCGCCTGTCGGCACGGACGTCGCCCGTGATGGAGACGCTTGGCGGCATCGCCATCGCATTGGTCATTCTCTACGGCGGCTATGCGGTGATCGAACTTGGCAGCGATCCGGGCGGCTTTTTCGCCTTCATCACGGCGCTGCTTCTCGCCTATGACCCGGCGCGTCGTCTCGCCCGGCTGAATGTCAATCTGTCCGGCCACATCGTCGGCGTGCGCCTGATGTACGAGATCCTAGATCGTGTGCCGGCGTCGAACGAGGAAGAGGGCACCCACGCGCTGACGATTTCCGACGGGCATGTCCGCTTCGAGAATGTCGATTTCCGCTATGGCGACGCCCCGGCGCTGAGCGGGCTGGAGTTCGAGGCCCGTCCCGGCGAGGTCACCGCTCTGGTTGGCCCCTCGGGCGCCGGAAAGTCGACGGTCTTTGCGCTGCTTGAGCGCTTCTATGACCCTTTGTCCGGACGGATCACCATCGACGGACAGGACCTCAGGGAGGCGTCGGTCGCCGGTCTGAGATCCCAGATCGCGCTTGTTTCCCAGGACACATTTCTCTTCGACCTCACGGTGCGCGAGAACATCGCCATCGGACGACCTGGCGCCAGTGAGGCGGAGATCCGCGAGGCCGCGCGCCAGGCCAATGCCGACGGTTTCATCGAGGAGCTAGAGGCCGGCTACGACACGCGCGTCGGCGAGGGCGGCAGCCGCCTGTCCGGCGGACAGCGCCAGCGGGTCGCGATTGCCCGCGCCATCCTGCGCGACGCGCCGCTGCTGCTTCTGGACGAAGCCACCTCCGCGCTCGATTCGGAATCGGAAGCGAAGATCCAGGCAGCATTGTCCCGGCTGATGAAGGGGCGCACCACGCTCGTCATTGCGCATCGCCTCGCGACGGTGCGCGAAGCCGCCCAGATCATCGTCATGGACAAGGGGCGGGTGCTGGAAGCGGGAACGCATGCCGCGCTGCTTGCCAAGGGCGGCCTCTACAAGCGGCTGTGCGACCTGCAGTTCGCCGATTTCGATGCTGAAGACGCGGCGAACCCGGCTGCCGCCAACACCGACTAGATTGTGCTTTTGGGCAGGAATTGAAAAAGGGCCGGTCAGCTTGCTGACCGGCCCTTTTTGCTTTGGTCACGTTGCCGCGCATCGCGGCCGCGCGGCTTCAACGTCAGGGGTTTGCCGCGACCGCCGCATTGAGGAGGCCAGGAAGCATCGACGGGGTCGTCGCGACAAGGCCGAGGATCTGCATCGCCGGCACGGGCGCTTTCGGCTCGACCGTGACGATGAGATGGTCGGGCTTCACCAGAAACGCCTTCATGGCCCCATGCAGGCTTTGCCCGAACGGGGTGTCGCGCAGCGGGCCGAGGGCGCTTGCACCCTGATCCGCCATTGCCAGCGCCAGCGTCTCCGGCGACAGGTCGGCCGCTGCTGCCTGTTCGGCGATAAAGGCGGAGACGAGCTTCGCATCGCGGATTTCCACGCGGGCGCTGTTGATCGTGGCGGTGGCGATGGCTGCCTGCGCCTGCTGCGGATTTTCGAAGACGATGCGTGGAATTCCGCCGATTTCGACCGACATGTCGATGGATCCGCCGCCATCGATTTCCATCCGCATCGGGTCGAGTGTCAATGTCTTGTCGTCCGCGTCCCAGCGCAGGCGCATCTCGTCGTCATAGCGGATCGCGGTCAGGCCAAGCGCCTCGAAGAGCTGCCGCGCTTCCTCTTCCTCGATCACCGAGACCGGAAGCTCAAGGCCTTCGGTCCGCAACTCGATGTCGGTCGGGATCGGCGCGATGAAGTCCCGCATCGACAGGCGGAAGCGGTCCAGCGCGATCGGGCCGGAAAGCGCATCGGTGGCGACCTTCACGTCCTCGATCTCCATCCGCCCGAGCATGGGCATGACGGCCAGGATCTCGGTCAATGTCGGCTCGCGAAGCTGCGAGGCGAGCCCGAAGTCGAGGAAGGAGACCAGAGGCGGCAGGTCGAAATCGGCGATACGGAAGCGCCCGAGGTCGACGGCGGTGTTCTGCTCCACCGCGCGCACCGACAGTCCCGACAGGGTGAATTCGCCCACGCCGCCATAGGAGGCGTCTCGCATGGACATGCTGTCCAGGGACGTGGTCACTTCGTCGGCGGTGGCGGCAATCCCGCCCACATCCACTTTGGCGATGGTGACGCTTTCCAGCGATGTCAGTGCCTGTCGTCCGAGGGCGACCAGATCGTCTTCCGCGTAGGTTTCGGAGAATGTGCCGAGCATGGCCTGATCGAGCAGGGGGAAGATGTCGAAGGGCTGCGCATCGGCGTCGATTTCGAAGCCATCCGCCGATGCCTTGCTGATCGCGGCGGTGAAAAACGGTGTGGAAACGCGCAGATCGTTGAATTCGCTGTGGTCGAGGATGCGCTCGCCCACCGCCTGATCGGCGGGGAGGACGCCGAGAAGCCGGAGCATCGGCTTGATGTCCATGCCGGTGGAAACGCTCTCGCCGTATTCCTGGCGCAGGGTGACGGCCCCGCCGGCCTCTTCGGCTAAGACCTCGGTTTCGGAGAGCGACTGGCCGACCCGGTATTCCTCCAGCCGGCCGTCAGCAAGGCCGGTCATGGAGATGCGTTCCTGACGTTCCGTGCCGCGCGCGCCGTCGGGCATTTGCGTGGTCGCTTCGATGGCGCGTACGGAGATGCTGTCGGCGCTGTTGCGCAGGCCCGAGCGGATCAGCGGAATGAAGCGGGAGGCGGGCCGCTCGGGGGCCTCCTCGAGCGTCCAGTAGGCCTGGTACATGTTTTCCGCGACGAGATCGTACTGGCGAACGGTCAGGTCGAGCGGTTGCGGCTTTCCGTCCTCGGTGATCGTCCCGGTCAGGCGGATCTCATGAACACCGGGTTGCTCGAACCGCCCGAAGGCGACACCGTCCCCGTCGCTGTTCGCGCCGAACAAGCGCGTTTCGGGCGAGTCAATGGAAAGCTCCGCCTCGATCCTCTGATCGAAGATCTCGAAATCGAATTTCCAGGCAAGCCGTGCGCCGCGCAGGATGGCCTCGTTCGGACCCGTTTCCGTGAGGCTTTCGTAGTCGGCCACGGTCGTGCCGGTCGCGCGGGCCCATGCGAAGAAATCCTCGACCGCATCGACGGCGGGATTGGCAAGGGCGGTCGCTGCGGGGGCGCAGAGGACGAAGGTCAGGACGGCAGCGCCGGTTCTGGCGGCAGTGGCGAGACGCGATGTCATTGTCAAAACCCGTTGTTCATCGGAGGGCAGAAGCAAATCGGGAGGGCACTTGCCCTCCCGTGGTCCGTGTCAGTCCTGGTTGGCGGTGATGGTCACACCGAGAATGTCCGGCAGGCTTTGCGGCGCCATCATCGCGGTTCCGAGAATCTGGGCGAAGGGCACCGGGGCGGCCGGCATTGCCGACGCCGACAGGGACTTCGGGTCCTTCAGGAACGCGGTTGCAGCGCCAGCGATCTTGGCCTGGAATTCGGCGTTGTTGAGCATCGACAGCATGAAGGGCAGGGCGCCGGTCAGCTGTTCGACAAAGACCTCCCGGGTCGCGCCGGCTTCCTTTGCCTGGTTTTCCAGAACCCGGTCGACGATCGAATCATTTTCGATGCGCAGCGAAACGCTTTCCACCAGAAGTCCCTGCATCAGGCCCATGGCCTGCTCCGGATTGTCCTGGGCGGCATCGAGCTGTTCCAGAACCTCGCGGGTCAGCCCGTTGATCCGCAGCGCGGCATTCAAGGTGCCGGCGTTCTCGCCCGACAGCGTCAGCCGGTCGATTGCGAGTGCACCGGTGTCCGGCTTCCAGTCGGCTTCCATCTGGATGGACAGGGTCAGGCTTTCGTAGCCGAGGTCCGAGAGCGCCTTTTGCTCTTCATCGTCGAGCGAATCGGCCGTGATCTCGATGCCTTCGACGCTGATCGAACCGGAGGTCGGCAGGCCGTCGTCCATCGCGTCGATCACCGCGACGACGCGCGAGACCGGCACCCGGCCGTCGTCTTTGGCATCGATCACGATGTTTGTCAGTTCCGCGCGCGAATAGGTCGGCGTGATCGCGTCCGCGCCGTTGGAGGCCTTTACCGCCGCCGGCGATGCCAGCACGGGATCGGAGATCACGATGCTCTCCGCGCTGACCGTCACATCCTCATCCTCGTCGAGGTTTTCGATGTTGACGCCGCCCATCGACAGGCTCGCGGCCGACAGCCCGCCGTCGTCGGTGAGCAGACCCCCCGAGATCGTCGTCTCGCGGATCGTCAGCCGGGACTTCGCCGAGCCTTCATCGATCGAGGTGCGCAATCCGCTGATCGTGACGGTTTCACCGCTTTGCGTGACGCCGTCATAGCCCGAGACAGTGGCATTACCGGCTTCCACGATCTCGAGGAACCGGTCGGCAACGTCGCTGCCCGTTGCATCGAAGGCAAGGGCCGGCGGAGCCAGCACGAGCGGGCAGGCGAGCGCCAGCGCAAGAGCCGGACGTGAAAGGGTTTTAATCATCAAGACGTCTCCAGAATGCGTGTTTTAAAGGGTCCGCCCCTGCCTGCGGAGCAATACGATGCGCCAAGCGCCGGGCAAGGACAACCCTTGCCCGGCGCAACAGCGCATCGGGATCCGGGTCAAAATGCGGCGACGACAGGTTTTTCCGGCCATAGGTCGCTGGCCGTCCTCACATTTTCCAATGACGGCAGGCTGGCCTCGTTGCCAAGGTGTTGGATTGCATGCGCCGAGGCGGCCCGGGCGAAGCGGAAACGGTCCGTCCAGGTCGCATGCTCGCCGGAGAGAAAGGCGTAGACATAGGCTCCGTGGAAGACGTCTCCCGCGCCATTGGAATCCACAACTTTCGATGCGGGGACATCAAGGGCCGGAAGATGGGTCGTCGGCCCCTGATCCTCGTACCAATACAAGCCCTCGTCTCCGACGGTCACCCCGCCGACGGGGCAGCCACGGGCGCGCAGGTAGTCCAGCGTTTCGCCGACATCGAGTCCGAGTTGCTCGCAAAAGCGCATGGAGACTATTGGAACATCGATGAAGCGCAGGAGCTCGTCGGTGTTTTCGCGCACGGCGCCGCCGTCCAAAGAGGTGAGGATCCCCGCGTCCCGGCAGGCCCGCGCGTAGTGGAGCGCGGCGTCCGGCATGTGGCCGTCCAGGTGCAGCGCCCGGCACCCGTCGAGTGTCAGATGCTGAAAGGGGTGGAGATAATGGTCGTCCCGGCAGCGCACGATCGCCCGTTTTCCGTCCTTCGGCATGATGAAGGAGAGGGAGGATTCCTTCACTTTCCGGCCGTGGATGGAGATGCCGTAGCTTGCCGCCATGTCGAGAAACATGCGCGCCAGCCAGTCGTTTGCCTGCGAGCACATGATATCCGGCGCGATCCCGAGCTTGGCGCAGGTGAAGCCGGCCGTCACCGCATTTCCGCCGAAGCTCACGGCATAGTCGCGGGCAAGGGTCTTTTCGTCGCCGGTCGGCAACTTGTCCGTCAGAAAGGTGATGTCGATATAGGCCTGGCCGATGAACAAAGCCTCCATGAAAATCCTCGCTCCAAAAACGTCAAATCATTGCCTGTTCGGAATTTTTGATCCCAATCGGTCATATTTGTCAAAGCGTGCGTCCGGTCTTCAGGTGTCATTTACGAAGCTTGGCCATAGTGGGACCGCTGCTTTAATCCGGGACAAGCCGTGTCGCATCGCTATACCCTCTTTTTCAGGACGTTGCTGATCGCGCTGGCGCTTGCCGTCGCGCCGCTCGTTGCGGCGAACTACGTCCTGAACAGCTATGCGGTCACCCAGGCCCAGGCGGAAATGACCGCCATTGCCGAACGCTATGTGCTCAGGGCCGAAAAGGCCATTGGCGACGCGGTGTCCACGCTCCAGACCTTGCATCAGGACGGGTTTGTCACTTGCGCGCCGGCGGACCGCGCCGCGTTCCATACCGGCGTCATCTCCGCGCCCTTCGTCCAGATGATCGGCGTCGTGAATGCCTCCGGTGTTCTCATGTGCAACGTGCCCGAGTTGCCGGCGACGGGCGATGCCGTATTGCCGGTGCTGAAGGCGGACGCGCCGCTGGTGGGGATCGGCATGCGCGACCGTGCCTTCGAGGGCACCCGCGTTGCGTTGGTGAGCTGGCGGATCGGCAACGGCAATCGCCTGCTGGCGGAAATCTCGCCTGTCGCGATCTCCATCGACCCCGGTCCGGACTATCTGCGGGCGCATCGGCTGGTCGAGCTGCAGCTGGGCGACGGCGTCGTGTGGTTGAGGTCCGGCGAGGCAGCGCAGCGCAGCGGGAATGGCGAAAGCGAAGAGCTTGTCGCGGAGGTTCAGTCGACGAAGTACCCGATGATCGCGGTGGTGACCGCGCCGACATCGGCCGCCGACAATCTGGTGCGCGATCTCAAGGTCGTCGCGGCGATTGCCTGCCTCGGCTTCGCCGTCCTGTTCGTGGCGGTCGGCGTCTGGTTCTCCTGGCGCCCCGAAAGCGAGGCGGAGGACGAGTTCGTCCAGGCCATCCGCAAGGGCGAGTTCGTGCCCTATTATCAGCCGGTGATGGACATCGAGACCGGCCGCCTGCGCGGCTGCGAGGTGTTGATGCGGTGGGCGCGGCCGGACGGTTCCGTGATCTCGCCCGGCGCTTTCATGACTTTCGCGGAGACCTCTGGACATATCTTCGAGATGACCCGCCAGATCATGCGCAAGACGCGGGAAGAGGTCGGCGATCTCTACTACCAGAACCCGGAATTCAAGCTGTCGATCAACCTCTTCGCCGGGCATTTCGAGGATCGCCAGATCATCGAGGATATTCAGCAAATCTATGGCGGGTCGCAGATCGCCTTCCAGCAGATCGTGATGGAAGTCACCGAGCGCCAGCCGCTGTCCGACATGGAGACGGCCCGCAAGATCATCGCCGAAATGCAGGCGATCGGCGTTCGCGTGGCGCTGGACGATGTGGGCACGGGTCATGGCGGCTTCGCCTATCTGCAGAAGCTCGGCATCGACATCATCAAGATCGACAAGATGTTCATCGACAGCCTGGGCACCGATGACAATTCCACCACCATCGTCGACACGATGGTGGAGCTCGCCGACAACCTCGGCATGGGTATCATCGCCGAGGGCGTGGAGACGATGGAGCAGATCGAGCGCCTGCGCGAACTCGGCGTGTCGGCCGCGCAGGGCTATATCTTTGCGCCGCCGCTGCCTGCAAAACTCTTCATCGACCTTGCCCAGGCGCTTTCCGGCGGACGCGGGGAAGGCGAGGGCGAGAGCGACGTGATCGCCGACGACGCAAGGGTCGCGTAACCCGCGCCGTGCCGTGTCGCCCGGGCCGACAGCCCTTCTTCCGTCTTCGACCCCGGATTTTTTGCGTCCCTGGCCGGTGGTATCCTGTCCGTTCCTTGTGTCCTTGCGCGGTTTCGCTATGTTGGCGCCGCTTTCAGCGCAAAGGAGCGACCCGTGGGCCCTGTCTCTGTCCAATCTGCAAGCGATGAGGTGGCAACCGTCGGACCGCGCGCCGGCGCGCGCAGCCGGCTGATTGCCGTTTTCGCTGCCCTGTCGCTTGCGCTTGCGGCCTGTCAGACGGCGCCGCAGCAGGGCGGGTCCCTCGACCGTGGCGCGGTGCCTGCGGTTGCCGCTGTCGAGACCGCGCCCTTGCCGGAAATGCCCGGTCAGGTCGCGGAACTGGGGCTTGCGCCCGGCGGCCAGGCAACGCCGCGCGCCTATTCCGCGATCGTGGTCGATGCCGCGAGCGGGGCGGTGCTTCACGAAGAGGCGGCGGACGGCCTGCGCTATCCGGCCTCGCTGACCAAGATGATGACGCTCTACCTGCTGTTCGATGCGCTCGACAGCGGCCGGGTGTCGCTCGACAGCGCGCTTCAGGTCTCCGCCAATGCCGCGCGCCAGCCGCCGGCCAAGATCGGCGTGAAGGCGGGCACGCCGATTTCCGTGCGTCAGGCGGTGCAGGCGCTTGCGGTCAAATCCGCCAATGACGTCGCCGTGGCGGTTGCGGAAAACCTCGCTGGATCGGAGAGCGCCTTCGCCGCGCAGATGACCGCCAAGGCCCGCTCGCTCGGCATGCGCCGGACCCGGTTCGTCAATGCCTCCGGCCTGCCCGATCCGCGGCAGGTGACAACAGCGCGCGACATGGCGATCCTCGCCCGCGCCCTGAAGAGCCGGCATGCGGCACGCGCGCGCGCCTTCACCGCGCGGTCCTTCACCTACAATGGCCGCACCTTCGAGGCGACCAACAACCTTCTCGGCCGTGTCGCCGGCGTCGACGGCATCAAGACCGGCTATATCCGCCTGTCGGGCTACAATCTCGCGGCATCTGCCGGGCGTGGCGGCAAGCGGGTGATCGCCGTGGTGATCGGCGGCGAGAGCGAGCGCGCGCGCGACAGCGAGGTCACCGCGCTCCTGGAACGTTACCTGTAACAGACACCCGGTCGAGGCTTTCGTCCTCTTGCGGTCAAATCGAGGCAATCGACATGAGTTCGGTCAAGGAGACCAGCCGGCGGTTCTGGAACAAGGCGGCCCGAAAATATGCCAAACGCCCCGTCGGCGACGAGGCGGCCTATGCCCATACGCTGGAGCGCGTGCGCGCGCATATCGACGGGTTCGAGCGGGTGCTGGAGGTCGGCTGCGGCACCGGCACGACGGCGTTCAGGCTTGCCGATTGCGTCGGCGCCTATACGGCCAGCGATCTCTCCGAGGAGATGATCGACATCGCGCTGGAAAAGGCGGCCGCGGCCGATGACACGAAGATCCGTTTTCTCAAGGCCGGTCTCAGCGACCTGCCGGACGAAGCGGCCGCTTACGATGCGGTGCTCGCCTTCAGCCTGCTGCATCTGACGGAAGATCCGCGCGCGGCGGTCGCACAGATCGCGGAGCGCCTGCGCCCGGGCGGGCTGTTCATTTCCAAGACCGTCTGTCTCGGCGACATGAACCCCGTCTTCCGCCTCATCATTCCGGTGATGCGCTTCTTCCGCATGGCGCCGCTGGTGCACTTCTTGAAAGCGCAGGAGCTTGAGGCGATCATCGCCGAGGGCGGTTTCGAGATTATCGAGACCGGCACCTTCCCGAAGAAGCCGCCGGCGCGGTTTGTCGTCGCGCGCAAGGCGTAGGGCGAGGCCGGCATCGCTGCAGCATCTGTCAGGTGAACCTGCGGTGCGTGGGCCGGCTTTTGGCGGGCTGCCAAGATCAAATGCGCAACGCGGATGCGGCCGGGACGCTCGACCGGCTTTTCGGATCGCGCGAAATCTTGGGGTTTACATCGCCCGGCAGACTTGCGAGCCTGTGGTTCGAGCGACTGAGCATCCGACGTTTCACCGGGTCTCGTCAAACCCACACTCTCCCGAAAGAGACTTCTTCATGACGCAAGCCAAGCCGGGCGACACTTTGCATCTTCACTACACGGGCATGCTGGACGACGGCACCGTCTTCGACAGTTCGGAAGGCCGCGATCCGCTGTCCTTCGAACTGGGATCCGGCCAGATCATCCCGGGACTCGATAACGGCGTGACCGGCATGGAAGTCGGCGAAAAGCGAAAGGTGCGCATCGAGCCGGAAGACGCCTATGGCGCGCATGTGCCGGATCGCGTGCAGGCCGTCGACCGGGCCAATTTTCCCGACCATATCCCGACCGACCCCGGCACCCCGCTTCAGGTGCAGACGCAGGACGGCCAGACCATGAACGTCGTCATCGCCGATGTGACCGAGGACAAGGTGCTGCTCGACGCCAACCATCCGCTGGCCGGAAAGGCGCTGACCTTCGACGTGGAGCTCGTCAAGATCGCCTGAGGTCGGGCGGCGTGGTCTCAACGCCGGTCTCGGGATCGCCGAGGCCGGCCGCTTCGACAGGAACTCCTGCGCGCGTCGTTGTCACGCGGAGCTTATGAGCGCGTTGCGATAACAGCGTTCGGGCGCAATCAATGCCCGACGCTGAGCACACCGGTGGTAGGATCGTAGGCCCAGGCGTAGGCAAGAAACTGGTTGTCGTAGATCAGCACCGCCGTCTCCGGACTGAGATCTATCGCCAGCTCCGCGATTTGCGCGACCGTCTCGTTTTTGAGCTTGAAGTGCTGGCCGGTTTCTTCCGGCGCGCGATCCAGAAACCTGTCGATGGCGACGGAGATCTCTGCGCGCGTCTGATAGGCCATGACGACCGTGAACTCGGGAAGCGGGCGGATGGCCATCGCGTCGAGCAGCATCTTGTCCTCAAGCTCGGGTAAGCCGAAGAGCGACATGCGCTCGCCACCAATCGCGTCCGCGACAAGCGTGTTGTCCGACACGCGGCGATCATAAATGACGACGCTGATGCGCTCACCGATGCGTGCTTGCGTATAGGCCTTCAACGCGGCCGCGGCATCCGGCTTCAGCCGTATCGACGGCGACTCGCTGTTGACGCTCCAGCCGTCGGGCGGTCGGATCTCTTCGATGTCCGTGGACTTGATCACATGTCGCGATTTCAGGACGAAGAGCGTCATGTCCGTTTGCGCCGAAACCGGCTGCACAAGCGAGAGAGCGCAGGCGAGGGTCAGGCAAAGGCCTTTGCAGGAACCTAGTATCGCTCCGACCACTTTGCCTCTCCTTATCGCTTCAGATCACCGCGACCAGTATTCTCTGGGCAAAGATACCGTGGCTGCGCGCTCGCATTCTGATCTCCGTCGCCATGTTTTCCGTCAATCGAACGGTCGTCGATCCGGGTCCCGGTCGTTGGAAACTTTGACCGTTCCCGCCCTGGATTTCGACGCTGAAGGTCGAGGGCGTTTCGGTGGAAGAGTTGAACTCGATCCGCAGCGTTCGCGGCGGCCCGGCCACTTGATCGAAAACCGTCACCCAAGGCCCCCAGTTTCCGGGTGGGGCGGCAAGGGATCCTTCCCGGCCTTTGGATTCCGTCGATTGCCGCCGGTTGTGCGTGCAGGCTTCGCGGGGGTATTTCGCCTCGAGGCAAGACCGCAGCGCGGACCCGATAGTCGCTCCATAAAACTCATTCATGCCATGGTCTCCAAGGACGGACCGAATGCAATCATAAATTGATTGTTGCTGCCGGTGATTATTTCACGGTGGTCTATGAATGAGGTCGGGGCCGTTCAAGCAATCGAAGGCTTCAATGCAAAACGGGCGCCCGAAGGCGCCCGTCTCATTGTTATCGACTTGGTATAGGCGCGATGGCCCTCAGCTGCAGCCGCTCGTCGAGCCGCAGGTGTCGCACTTCAGGCAGGTGCCGTTGCGCACCATGGTGAAGTTGCCGCATTCCGAGCAGTTCTCGCCTTCGTAGCCCTTCATCCGGGCCTGGGCGATCTGCTGCGCCTGGCTGGCGACCGGGGCGGGGGAGGCGGTGCCGAGGTCGGTCGCCGTCTCCGTCTCGATCTCCACCTCGCGCTTGAACGCCGTGGCAACGGCGGCCGTGCGGGCATGGATCGACGTCGAGGTCACGGACGCCCCGCTCTTGGCGGTCTCACTGCTGCCGAGCGCGCCGGCCGGCTCGCCGGTGGTTCCGACCACGCGGAAGCGCTCCGTCTGGCCGCGCACCAGACCGCGCGACACGACGCCGCTGTGGCCCTGATCGTTCGCGCGACCCTCGTTCGGGCCCGACGACATTGCCGTGTTGCCGATCGCCTCCGGCGGCACATGCGCCAGATCGTTGCGGGCGAGGTAGGAAACGGCCAGCTCGCGGAAGATATAGTCGAGGATCGAGGTCGCGTTCTTGATCGCCTCGTTGCCCTGCACCATGCCCGCCGGTTCGAAGCGGGTGAAGGTGAAGGCGTCGACATATTCCTCAAGCGGCACGCCGTACTGGAGACCGAGCGAGATCGCGATGGCGAAATTGTTCATCAGCGAGCGGAAGGCAGCCCCTTCCTTGTGCATGTCGATGAAGATCTCGCCAAGGCGGCCGTCGCCGTATTCGCCGGTGGTGAGATACACCTTGTGGCCGCCGACGCGCGCCTTCTGGGTGTAGCCCTTGCGGCGGTCCGGCATCTTCTCGCGCTCGCGCACCGGGCGTTCGACCACCCGCTCCACGATGCGCTCGACGATCTTTTCCGCGACCTTCTCGATCCGGGCGTTCTGCGGCTGGGCGATCAGCGCCTCGACCGCATCCTCCTCGTCCTCCTCGTCATCGGCGAGAAGCTGGGAGTTCAGCGGCTGCGACAGCTTGGAGCCGTCGCGGTAGAGCGCGTTGGCCTTGAGCGCCAGGCGCCAGGACAGCATGTAGGCCTCGGCGCAATCCTCGACGGTCGCGTCGTTGGGCATGTTGATCGTCTTGGAGATCGCACCCGAGATGAACGGCTGGGCCGCCGCCATCATGCGGATGTGGCTTTCCACCGACAGGAAGCGCTTGCCGAGACGGCCGCAGGGGTTGGCGCAATCGAAGACCGCGTAATGCTCCTTCTTGAGGAAGGGAGCTCCCTCCAGCGTCATCGCACCGCAGACATGGGTGTTGGCGGCCTCGATATCGGCCTTGGAGTAGCCGAGATGCGTCAGCAGGTCGAAGTCCGGATCGTCGAGCTTCTCGGCCGGGACGCCGAGCGTTCCGGTCACGAAGTCGTCGCCCAGCGTCCAGCGGTTGAACACGAACTTGATGTCGAAGGCGGAGCCGAGCGCACCTGCGACCTTCTCAAGCGCCTTGGCGTCGAAGCCCTTGGCCGTCAGGCTGCCGGGATTGATCGCGGGCGCCTGGTCGAGCGAGCCGTGGCCGACCGCATAGGCCTCGATTTCGGCGATCTCGCTCTCGCTGTAGCCGAGGCCGCGCAGGGCCGCGGGAACGGCGCGGTTGATGATCTTGAAGTAGCCGCCGCCGGCCAGCTTCTTGAACTTCACCAGCGCGAAATCCGGTTCGATGCCGGTGGTGTCGCAGTCCATCACCAGGCCGATCGTGCCGGTCGGGGCGATCACCGTCGACTGCGCGTTGCGGTAGCCGTGCTTCTGGCCGAGGTCGAGCGCCTTGTCCCAGGCGATCTTCGCCCGTTCCACCAGACGCGGGTCGGTGCAGGAGGCATGGTCGAGCGGCACCGGATTGGTGTTGAGGCCCTCGTAGCCCTTGGCCTCGCCATAGGCGGCGCGGCGATGGTTGCGCATGACGCGCAGCATGTGGCTGGCGTTTTCCTCATAGCCCGGGAAGGGGCCGAGTTCGCCGGCCATCTCCGCCGAGGTGGCATAGGCCACGCCGGTCATGATCGCGGTCAGCGCGCCGCATATCGCGCGGCCCTCGTCGCTGTCATAGGGAATGCCGGAGGTCATCAGCAGGCCGCCGATGTTGGCGTAGCCAAGGCCAAGCGTGCGGAACTTGTAGGAAAGCTCGGCAATCTCCTTGGACGGGAACTGCGCCATCAGCACGGAGATTTCGAGCACCATGGTCCACAGGCGCACGGCGTGCTCGTAGTTCTCCACGTCGACCAGGCCGTCTTCCTGGCGGAACTGAAGCAGGTTCAGCGACGCGAGGTTGCAGGCGGTGTCGTCGAGGAACATGTACTCCGAGCAGGGGTTCGACGCGCGGATTTCGCCGGAGGCCGGGCAGGTGTGCCAGTCGTTGATCGTGGTGTGATACTGGATGCCGGGATCTGCGGAGGCCCAGGCGGCATAGCCGATCTGCTCCCACAGCTCGCGCGCTTTCACGGTCTTGGCGACGGAGCCGTCCTTGCGGGCGGTCAGGTTCCAGTCGTCATCCTCCAGGACGGCGGTGAGGAAGCCGTCGGTGACGCGCACGGAGTTGTTGGAGTTCTGGCCCGACACCGTCAGATAGGCCTCGGAGTCCCAGTCGGTGTTGTAGATCGGGAACTCGATCTTGGTGAAGCCCTGGCGGGCGAACTGGATGACGCGCTGGATGTAGTTCTCCGGCACCATCATCTTCTTGGCCGCGCGGATCTCGCGCTTCAGCGCCGGGTTTTTCGCCGGGTCGAAGCAGTCGCCGTCATGCCCCTCGCAATTGACGCAAGCGCGCATGATCGCGGAGAGATGCTTCTGGCAGATCTTGGAGCCGGTCACGAGGGCCGCGACCTTCTGCTCTTCCTTCACCTTCCAGCTGATGTAATCCTCGATATCGGGATGATCGATGTCGACCACGACCATCTTGGCCGCGCGGCGCGTGGTGCCGCCCGACTTGATCGCGCCGGCCGCCCGGTCGCCGATCTTGAGGAAGCTCATCAGGCCGGAGGACTTGCCGCCGCCCGACAGCTTCTCGCCTTCGCCGCGCACGCGGGAAAAGTTGGAGCCGGTGCCGGAGCCGTATTTGAACAGGCGGGCCTCGCGAACCCACAGGTCCATGATGCCGTTTTCATTGACCAGATCGTCCTGCACGGACTGGATGAAGCAGGCGTGCGGCTGCGGATGCTCATAGGCGGTCGCCGAGCGGGTCAGCTCGCCGGTCTCGAAATCCACATAGAAGTGGCCCTGGCTCGGACCGTCGATGCCATAGGCCCAGTGCAGGCCGGTGTTGAACCACTGCGGGCTGTTCGGCGCGACTTTCTGGGTGGCGAGCATGAAGCGCAGTTCGTCGAAGAAGGCGCGGGCATCGGACTCATCGTCGAAATAGCCGCCCTTCCAGCCCCAATAGGTCCAGGTGCCGGCGAGACGGTCGAACACCTGACGCGCGTCGATCTCGGAGCCGTAGCGCTCGTTTTCGGGCAGTTCGGCAAGCGCCTCGAGATCGGCTTCCTTGCGCCACAGCCAGGAGGGAACGGTGTTCTCCTCGACCGGCTTCAGGCGCGCCGGAACGCCGGCCTTGCGGAAGTACTTCTGCGCCAGGATGTCGGAGGCGACCTGCGAGAATTGCGAGGGGACGTCGATGTTCTCGAGGCGGAACACGATCGAGCCATCCGGATTGCGGATCTCGCTGGTGGCGACCCGGAACGGAATCTCCGCGTAGGGCGACTGTCCGTCCTTGGTATAGCGCCGCTCGATTTTCATCCTAAAGCCCCCTTACGTGCATCCGGCCCGCCGGGCCGATCGTTGCGTGATCGCGGTCATGCCGCTGTCTGGTCAGTGGCGAACACGTCGCCGCACTTCCGCGCTCTGGAAAAACGCGAAAGCTGAAGCAGGCGCCGCCCTGTCATGTGTTGCCGCGCGTATGCCGCGCGATCCGTATCTGTTGGATGTGCACCAAATATAGTATGTCGGCGCACGCCTGTCACGATATATCGCGTTCTCCGGCCGAAAAAATCCGCCCGCCGTGAGCCGCCGCGCTCAAGCCGGATGACATTTCGTCGACTGTCTGTGGAATGGACGCGGAGCCGTTTGCTCCAACCTTCTTGCGATCCGTCTGACGGTCAAAAGGTAGGGTGAATCGTTTGTAAGCGTCAAGCGGTGAAATCCATCTATTGTGGATCCGCTGCATTGAGGCCCAAAATGTAGTGTATGGGTGTGGATATCGAGGACGGATGCCGGCAGAGCTTGCTAAGGGCGGGCCGGTCAGGGCCGGGCTTTCCCCGCGACATCGATCGGGCCCGAGGGATCGATCCGGCAGAATGGCCATGGCCATTCCGAATGGCGACAGCTCGGAGGGAGAATCGCCAGTGCCCGATGGATCCTACCACCTGGGCCGGTCGAATTTTAGCGAAACTGTCTGAAAATGCGCATCGCCCGGTCAACGGGGGAACAATGCGCTCATGGTTCACTGCATTCGATCTGGTTCAGATGCAGGATGCGCCCGTGGCCCGAATGACGCGGCACTACGCTTATGGTCTCGATATCACCGACCTCGACGTCGTGGTGGTAGACGATTCCAAACCGATGCAGACGATTCTGCGCTCCACCCTGCTCGGGTTTCGCGTGCGGCGCGTGCGGACGTTCGACACGGCGTCCGAGGCGCTGGAGGTCATGCGCATCGACCCGCCCAATATGGTCATCACCGACTGGCGGATGCGTCCGACGAGCGGGATCGGATTGTTGCGCAGTCTGCGGCAGCGCAAGATGGCGCCGCTGTGCTTTGTCCCGGTCATCTTCGTCACGGCGCATGGCACGCGGACGCTGATCGACCGGATCCTGCGCGACGGGGCGCAGAACGTGGTCATTAAGCCGTTGTCGCCGTCGGCGCTTTACGACCGGCTGACCTGGACGCTGCGCGACAGTCGGCCGCTGGTGCTGGGCGAGAACGGACGTTATGTGGTCGATGGCGTGGCGGAAAGCCTCGACGAGAAGGCGCGCAAGTGGCAGCAGATCGGTGGCGGACGCAGCATCGTTGCCGTCTCGCCAGCGCGCGCGGCGGTCGGCCCGAAACGTCCGCTAGCACCCCTTGACGAGCTGCGCCTGCCCAAGGAGGCGATCATCGAAACTGCCCCGACGCACAAGGTGCCGGAGGGAGACGAACACCCGAATGGCGGCCGCGGCCAGAAGGCGGAGTTCGCCAAGATCGCCCGCGTCCGGCGTACTCAGGGAGCGGCGTGATCCGCGCGCAATTGCGCAACTGGACATCGGCCGGACGACAAGGCATAGTCGCGCCGCCTCGACAGGCGGGCGGCGCTTGCGCCGATCCGCCGGGCGGGATGCCGCACGGACGCGGCATTCCTGTTGATTCCCGAGAAAATGGCCGAAGTCGATGAAAAGCCTGCTGCTTCAGTTTTTCACCTGGTGGAACGGTGCGACGTGGGGAACCCGTTTCTTCACCTGGCGCAAGGGCGAGTTCGTCGGCACGGATGAATTCGGCAACAGCTATTACCGCGAGCGCGGCGGAAAGAAGCGCTGGGTGATCTACAAGGATCTTGCCGAAGCGTCGCAGATTCCTCCGGGCTGGCACGGCTGGATGCATCATCGCGTCGACACGCCGCCAAGCGAAGTCGAGTACACGCCGCGCGCCTGGCAGAAGCCGCATCGCGCCAATGCCACCGGCACGCCGGCCGCCTATCGCCCGAAGGGATCCATCCTGACGCCGGAGCATCGTCCGCGGGTCTCTGGCGACTATCAGGCCTGGTCGCCGGACAACTGAGACGCCCTCCGGCATTGTCGCCCTTCGTCGGGCGCTGACTTCGATCAGATTTGTCATAAAAAACGCCGGCTGGAGTTTCCAGCCGGCGTTTTTGTTCAGCACTGTCGTTGGCCGGTCAGGCCACTTCCGTACCGATGCCCAGACGGCGGTCGAGATAGTTCCCGCATTCGCTCATCAGTTCATCCATGTGGTTCTCGAAGAAGTGGTTCGCGCCGGGAATGATCTTCTGGTCGATCACGATTCCCTTTTGCGTCTTCAGCTTGTCGACCAGATTCTGGACGTCCTTCGGCGGCACGACCTTGTCGGCATCGCCGTGGATGATCAGGCCGGAGGACGGGCAGGGGGCCAGGAACGAGAAGTCGTGCAGGTTCGCCGGCGGGGCGGCGGAAATGAATCCCTCGACCTCGGGGCGGCGCATCAAGAGCTGCATGCCGATCCAGGCGCCGAAGGAGAAGCCGGCGATCCAGCAGGCACGCGCATCGGGATGAACGCTCTGCACCCAGTCGAGTGCCGCCGCCGCATCCGACAATTCGCCCTGGCCGTGATCGAAGGTGCCCTGACTTCGCCCGACGCCGCGGAAGTTGAACCGCAGCACGGCGAAACCGCGCTTCGCGAACATGTAATAGAGCTGATAGACGATCTGGTTGTTCATCGTCCCGCCAAATTGCGGGTGGAGATGAAGAATCAGAGCGATCGGCGCCGTACGCGATTTCGCCGGCTGAAACCGGCCTTCGATGCGGCCGGCCGGCCCGTTGAAAATCACCTCAGGCATAGACCACCTCGTGCATGGGGCTCGTGTTCCTTTTTGTGTCACGCGCGTTCGACAATCGTCAGGCACGCTAAGGGCTATTGCGTAGTGCCGCCTTGACTCGGATGAACGCCGTTCCTAAAACTTCTTTAGAATCGTTCGAAACTTCGCGGTCGAGCCGAACACTTCAAACCCTTCGGTCCTTCGCGTGGCTTGTAGGCTTGTCTTATCCAGATCTCCGCGCCGAAATGCAAGGATTGCTTGGGTGTGCGGCCGTCACGGCATCGCTTTTCGTGTTTTGTGCGGTGCCGGCAGCGATACGTTCGACCGTGTCCGATCCGGGATGACCCGGGCCTGAAGAAGGAAGTGAAGCCGCAATGGCGCAGGGCAGAGCCATCTATCTGGATCACAACGCGGGCGCAAAACTGCGCCCGGCGGTGGCAGATGCGATGCGCGAGCTGATCGGGGTGGTCGGAAATGCCTCCTCCGTTCATGCGCCGGGCCGGACGGCGCGCGCCCAGATCGAGGCTGCGCGCTCCGCGGTGGCAGCGCTCGCCGGCGTGGAGCCGGCCAATGTCGTCTTCACCTCCGGTGCGACCGAAGCCAATGTGACCGCCTTGTCGCCGGTCTGGGTCGACGGGCGCGGCAGCCGCAGCTTCGACCGGCTGCTGGTCGGGGCGTGCGAGCACCCGTCGGTCTTGTCCGGGGGGCGGTTCGCGGCGAATGCGGTCGAAACGGTCGCGGTCGACGCTGAGGGGCGGGTCGATGTCTCGCAGCTGTCGCAGCGGCTCGGCGAATTGACCGCGGACGGGCAAGCCGTCCTGGTCAGCGTCATGGCGGCGAACAATGAAACCGGCGTGATCCAGCCGCTCGCGGAGATCGGTCAGGCGGTTCACGAGGTCGGCGCGACGCTGCATGTGGACGCGGTCCAGGCGGCCGGCCGCCTGCCGCTCGATCTCGAGCGCTGGCGGGCCGACAGTGTGTCCTTGTCCGCGCACAAGATCGGTGGCCCTCAAGGAGCCGGTGCGCTGGTTTTGCGCAATGCCGGGCTGCATCCCGTGTCGCTTCTCACCGGCGGCGGGCAGGAACGGCGCAAGCGGGCCGGAACGGAGAATGTGCTTGCCATCGCCGGGTTCGGCGTCGCAGCGCGGATTGCGCTGGATGAAATCGCCGATTGGGACCGATTGCGCGTCCTTCGGGATGGTCTGGAACGCGATCTCCTCCATATAAAGGGGGAGACCCGCGTGTTTGGGCAGGACGCCCAGCGTCTGCCGAATACGTCCTGTTTCGCCGTGCCCGGAATGCCGGCCGAGACAGTGCTGATCGCGCTTGATCTTGAGGGGATTGCGGTCTCTTCCGGGTCGGCTTGTTCGAGCGGAAAAGTGTCGTCTTCGCATGTTCTTGCGGCGATGGGCGTCGATCGGGACCTGGCACGCTGCGCCTTGCGCGTGAGCCTTGGTCCGGATACGCACGCGGAAGAAACAGAGGCCTTTGTCGCCGCATGGCGACGTGTATCGGCCCGGATGCGGACAGCGGGCGCAGGACGCGCCGCCTGACCCGACCGGGCCTTGAGTAGCTGCCGAAGGTGACGTCTCGTTGCTTACGGTGACAGTTCGACAACCCGCGGTCCTTGACACCGCAGTGGATGGAGACGGAAATGCCTGCAGTTCAGGAAACGATCGACCGCGTGCGGTCGATCGATGTGGATCAATACAAATACGGCTTCAGCACCGACATTGAGTCCGACAAGGCGCCGAAAGGCCTCAACGAGGACATAATCCGGTTCATTTCGGCGAAGAAGAACGAGCCGGAGTGGATGCTGGAGTGGCGCCTCGACGCCTACAAGCGCTGGCTGACGATGACCGAGCCGACCTGGGCACGCGTCGAGTATCCGAAGATCGACTTCAACGACATCTACTATTACTCCGCGCCGAAATCGACGCCGGGGCCGAAGAGCCTCGACGAGGTCGACCCTGAACTGCTGGCGACCTACGAGAAGCTGGGTATTCCGCTGCGCGAGCAGGAGATCCTGGCCGGCGTCGAGCCGAAGAACCGCGTCGCCGTCGATGCCGTCTTCGACAGCGTGTCCGTCGTCACCACCTTCAAGGAAGAGCTGAAGAAGGCCGGCGTCATCTTCTGTTCCATCTCCGAGGCGCTGCAGGAGCACCCGGAGCTTGTCAAGAAGTACATCGGCTCCGTCGTTCCGGTGACCGACAACTATTATGCGACGCTGAACTCGGCCGTCTTCACCGACGGGTCCTTCGTCTATATCCCGGAGGGCGTGCGCTGCCCGATGGAGCTGTCGACCTATTTCCGCATCAACGAGCAGAACACCGGCCAGTTCGAACGCACACTGATCATCGCGGAGAAGGGGTCTTATGTCAGCTATCTGGAAGGCTGCACGGCTCCCCAGCGCGACGAGAACCAGCTGCACGCGGCCGTGGTCGAGCTGATTGCGCTCGACGATGCCGAGATCAAGTACTCCACCGTCCAGAACTGGTATCCGGGCGACAGCGAGGGCAAGGGCGGCATCTACAATTTCGTCACCAAGCGCGGCGACTGCAGGGGCAAGAACTCCAAGATCTCCTGGACCCAGGTCGAGACCGGGTCGGCGATCACCTGGAAGTATCCGTCCTGCATCCTGCGCGGCGACAATTCGCGCGGCGAGTTCTACTCCATCGCCGTGTCGAACGGTCGCCAGCAGATCGACAGCGGCACCAAGATGATGCATCTGGGCAAGAACACCTCCAGTCGCATCATCTCCAAGGGCATCTCGGCGGGCAAGTCGCAGAACACCTATCGCGGGCTGGTCTCGGCGCATCGCAAGGCGTCCAACGCGCGCAACTTCACCCAGTGCGACAGCCTGCTGATCGGACAGGACTGCGGCGCCCATACCGTGCCCTATATCGACAGCAAGAACGCGACGGCCGTCTTCGAGCATGAGGCAACGACCTCCAAGATCTCCGACGACCAGATGTTCTATTGCCAGCAGCGCGGGCTCAGCGACGAAGAGGCGGTGGCGTTGATCGTCAACGGCTTCGTCAAGGACGTGATCCAGCAGCTGCCCATGGAGTTCGCCGTCGAAGCGCAGAAGCTGATCTCGATCAGCCTCGAAGGCTCCGTGGGCTGATGACGCTGGCGGATGCCATCGACCTGTTCGCAACCCCGGTCGCCGGGGGCGTCGGCGGTTTTCTCGGAATGCTCTTCGTCGCGAAAGACAAGGGCTACACGTTGAAAATGGCCGCTGCGGTCGGTGTCGCCGCTGCTCTGGTGCTGTTTGCCTACAAGCTCGCGACCCGTTGAGCTGACCCGAAGAGTGAAGCGCGAAGCCTCCGGTGCGCGCTTCCCGTTGCCCCGAATATTCACGGCGGAGCCCGAGCGGCGCGCCGAAACGACATGAACGAGGATTACCCGATGCTCGAGATCAAGAACCTTCATGCCCGCATTGCCGACGACGGCACCGAGATCCTGCGCGGCGTCAATCTGACCGTAAAGCCGGGCGAAGTGCATGCCATCATGGGGCCGAACGGCTCCGGCAAGTCCACGCTGTCTTATATTCTCGCCGGCAAGACCGACTATGAGGTCACCGACGGCGACATTCTCTACAATGGCGAGAGCCTGCTTGAGCTGTCGCCGGACGAGCGTGCCGCAGCGGGCATGTTCCTGGCGTTTCAGTATCCGATCGAGATCCCGGGCGTCGCGACGATGACCTTCCTGAAGACGGCTCTCAATGCGCAGCGCAAGGCGCGCGGCGAAGACGAGTTGTCCACGCCGGAGTTCATGCGCCGGGTGAAGGAAAAGGCGGCCGAGCTGCAGATCACCATGGACATGCTGAAGCGTCCGCTGAACGTCGGCTTTTCCGGCGGCGAGAAGAAGCGCTCCGAGATCCTGCAGATGGCGCTGCTGGAGCCGTCGCTCTGCGTGCTCGACGAGACCGATTCTGGTCTCGACATCGATGCGCTCAAGGTCGTGTCCGATGGCGTCAACGCGTTGCGCTCGCCGGAGAGGTCGTTCCTGGTGATCACCCACTATCAGCGTCTGCTCGATCACATCGTGCCGGATGTCGTGCATGTGCTGTCCCGGGGCCGGATCGTGAAGACCGGCGACAAGGACCTGGCGCTTGAGCTGGAGAAGAACGGCTATGCCGACTACGTCGGCGCGGCCGCGTGAGCGCGGGGGAAGCTGTCATGAACATGGAACCACGCACTCTGGAAACCAAGGCGGAGGCCGCTCTGGCCGAAGCCTATGAAACGATGCGCGACTCGCTGCCCGGCGGTGCCGGTGTGGCCAAGCTGCGCACGAAGGCCTTCGACGCGTTTCGCGCCGCCGGCCTGCCGCACCGACGGGTGGAGGAGGGGAAATACTCCGACCTGCGCGCAAGGCTGAAAGACGTGCCGGCATTTGCCGCCAGGCGCTCCGAGGCGGACGCCAAGGCCGTGCTTGCCTCTGCGGGCGAGGCCTATGCGTCGGTGGAGCGCTATCGGTTGGTGATCGTCGACGGGCATTATCATCCGGAACTCTCGGATGTGGCGGCGCTTGCCGCCGATGGCGTTACCGTGCGCCCCTTTGCCGAGGCGCTTGCCGCCGACGGCGATGCGCTTCTCGACCTGCCGGCGGTCGCGCGCGATGATGCGGCTGTCGGGCTCAATGCGATCTTCTGCGCCGATGGGCTCGACCTTGCCATCGCGGACAACACCAAGCTGACGAAGCCGGTGGAAATCGTCCATGTGTCGGGGGCAGAGGCTGCCAGCACCGGCGAGCGGGTCCTGATCCGCGCCGGCGAGAAAAGCGAGGCGGTGATCCTGCAGACCTTCGTCGGCGGCGGGGAGGGCACGTTCTCCAACACGCTGACCGATATCCGCGCCGGCAAGGGCGCCGGGTTGACGGTGGCGCGGCTTCAGGCGGAAGCCTCCGGGACGACCCATGTCGCCACCGCGACGCTGACGCTCGCGGAAGAGGCACACGCCAAGCTGATCTGTGCGGGGATCGGGTCGGGCTTTGCCCGTCACCAGTCCTTCGTTGCCTTCGACGGCGAGAATGCCCGCGCGGACCTGCTCGGCATCACCATGGTGCGCGACCGGCAGCATGTCGACCAGACGCTGGTCGTCGATCACGCGGTTCCCCATTGCGAGAGCCGCGAGATCTTCAAGACCGTGGTCGACGACGGTGCCAAGGGCGTGTTCCAAGGCAAGATCATCGTGCGTCCGCATGCGCAGAAGACCGACGGTCAGATGATGACCCAGTCGCTGCTTCTGTCGGAAAATGCCGACATGTCGCTGAAGCCGGAGCTGGAAATCTTTGCCGATGACGTGCAATGCGCGCATGGTGCAACCAGCGGCCAGATCGACGAGGATCTCCTCTTCTATCTGCGCGCACGTGGCATCCCGGAAAAGGAGGCCCGCACGCTGCTCGTGCTGGCGTTCCTCTCCGAGGCTGTCGAGGAAATCAACGACGAGATCGTTATCGAGGCGTTTGAAGGCCGGATCAAAGACTGGCTTTCGACCGAGGAGTAAGACATGGCGTTGAGCGCGAATCCGGCTGCGGATGCGGCTGCCACCTACGACGTCGCGGCGGTGCGCCGGGACTTCCCGATCCTGTCGCGGGAAGTCTACGGAAAACCGCTGGTCTATCTCGACAACGGGGCGTCCGCACAAAAACCGCAAGCGGTCATCGATGCGGTCACGCGGGCCTATTCGCACGAATACGCCAATGTCCATCGCGGGCTGCACTATCTGTCGAACACCGCGACGGAAAACTTCGAGGCGGCGCGCGAGACCGTGCGCCGCTTCCTGAACGCGCCGTCGGTCGACGAGGTGATCTTCACCCGCTCGACGACGGAAGCGATCAATCTTGTGGCCGAATCCTATGGCGCGCAACATATCGGCGAGGGCGACGAGATCGTTCTCACGATCATGGAGCACCATTCCAACATCGTGCCCTGGCACTTCCTCAGGGAACGCAAGGGCGCGGTGCTCAAATGGGTCTATGTGCGCGAGGACGGGTCGTTCGACCTGGATGCCTTCGAACAGGCCATCGGCCCGCGCACCAAGATGGTCGCCATCACCCATATGTCGAACGTGCTGGGCACCGTCGTGCCGATCAAGCAGGTCTGCGAGATCGCCCATGCCCATGGCGTGCCGGTGCTGGTCGACGGCAGCCAGTCGGCCGTGCACATGCCGGTCGATGTGCAGGATCTTGGGTGCGACTTCTATTGCTTCACCGGGCACAAGGTCTACGGCCCGTCGGGCATCGGCGTGCTGTGGGGCAAGATGGAGCTTCTGGAAAAGATGGCGCCGTTCAACGGCGGCGGCGAGATGATCCTCGACGTCACCGAAGACGGCGTGACCTACAATGCCCCGCCGCACCGCTTCGAGGCGGGCACGCCGCCGATCGTTCAGGCGATCGGGCTGGGCGCGGCGCTCGACTACATGGATGCGATCGGCCGCGACCGCATCGCCGCGCATGAGGCGCGCCTGCGCGATTATGCGCAGGAGCAGCTGAAGAAACTGAATTCGATCCGGATCTTCGGCGAGGCGCCGGGCAAGGGTGCGATCATCTCCTTCGAGATGAAGGGCGTTCACGCCCATGACGTCTCGATGGTGATCGACCGGGAGGGTGTGGCGGTGCGCGCAGGTACCCATTGCGCGCAACCGCTTCTGGCGCGCTATGGCGTCACCTCGACCTGCCGGGCAAGCTTCGGTCTCTACAACACCGTCGAAGAGGTCGACAGTCTCGTCGCCGCCTTGCAAAAGGCTCAGGACTTTTTTGCGTGAGGATGCCATGAGTGAACATTCGACCATGACCGATACGGGTGTCGGAGAGCCGCAGGCGGAGATTTCAGGCTCCGGCGGCAGCGCCATTCCCGCGGAAGAACTGCAGCAGATCACGCAGGATATCGTCGGCGCGTTGAAGACCGTCTACGATCCCGAGATCCCGTGCGACATCTATGAGCTCGGCCTGATCTACAAGGTCGACATTGAGGACGACCGGTCGATTTCGGTCGACATGACGCTGACCGCGCCCGGGTGCCCGGTCGCCGGCGAGATGCCCGGCTGGGTCGAGGATGCGGTCAGTTCCGTTGCCGGTGTCGGCCCGGTCAATGTGAACATGGTGTTCGATCCGCCGTGGACGCCGGACCGCATGTCGGAAGAGGCCAAGATCGCCCTCAACTGGTATTGACCCGCCTGGCGCCCTATATTGTGATGAAGGCTCGGGACTGCTGGTTCCGAGAAGCTAGATCGTGCGCGGCGGGCCCAACCGGATCGTTGCCGCGCAAAATCCGCGCCCTGCGCGCCATGCGCAAGGCGCCCGAATTCCCCGGACTGCTGGATTGGACACTGCGATGGCATCGAAATTTCAAGTCCTGACGCTGACCGAAGCCGCAGCAGGGCGCGTTCGCGAAATCATCGAGAACTCCGACAAGGATGCTCTCGGGCTGCGCGTCGGCATCAAGAAAGGCGGATGCGCGGGCATGGAGTACGACATGTCGCTCGTCGAGGAGGCCAAGCCTGGCGACGACGTGATCGAGGACAAGGGCGTGCGCATCTATGTCGACCCGTCGGCCGTCCTGTTCCTGCTCGGAACCGAGATGGACCACGAGGTGACCAAGTTCCGCTCGGGCTTCGTCTTCCGCAATCCCAACGAAGTCTCCGCCTGCGGCTGCGGCGAATCCGTGTCGCTGAAGGCCGCCGACGCCGACGGTTTTCAGCCGGCCAACGCGCCGGGCTGAAGTCGGGACACGCGCACAGCCGCATGCCAGGGGAACGCCGCGCCGGACATCGCCGGCCGGCATTTCGGAGAAGGGTGGGGGCTTTTCTCCGAAATCCTGGAAACGCACAGGACTTCGATGCCGCGCCTGACGGCGCCGGCATCATCTTCTTCAAGCTCTATCGGTGGGCGGCCGGGTCAGGCGACGCGGCTGTCGCTCTGGACGTCCGGATCGGTTTCGCAGCGCACGAGATTGCGCCCGGCGGCCTTGGCGGCATAGAGCGCGGTGTCGGCGCGTCCGATCAGCGACTGGGCGGTGTCGCCCGGCTTGAACGACGACACGCCGATGGAGATCGTGATCCGGCCGAGATTCTCGCCGGTCGAGCGTTTCACCAGTTCCTTCGACAACACCGCGCGCCGGATGTGCTCGGCAACGGTGACGGCCTGGCGCAGCGAGGTGTGCGGTAGCAGGATCGCAAACTCCTCGCCGCCATAGCGGCAGGCGATGTCGTGGCCCTTGACGTTCTGCTTCACGGCGAGGGCGACAAGCCGCAAGACCTGGTCACCGGTCTGGTGCCCGAAGGTGTCGTTGAATTTCTTGAAATGGTCGATGTCCGTCAGGAGCAGCGACAGCGGCTCCTGGGATTCCCCGGCATCCTTCACCACCCGTTCGATGGTGTGATCGAAGTGCTTGCGGTTGCTCAGGGTGGTGAGCTCGTCCGTGAGGGATTCGTAGCGGATCGCTTCCAGGCTTTCCTGAAGTTCCTCGATCTGCTTGCGCGACTCCATGAGCTGATCTTCAAGCGCCTGGTTCGAGGCGGCCGTGCTCTTGGTTGCCTTGATCATGTGGCTGACGATGCGCTTCAGCTGCGTCGGATCGTCAAGCTCTTCCAGCTGCGACTGGACCCCGGCAAGCGACGCGCCATATTCCGCGACGCTGTCGACGCTCTGTCCCAGAATGTCGACCATATCCCGGATCTCGTCCGAGATCTTTTCTCCGACTTCATCGATCCGGTCCCCAAGTTTCGTCGGCGACAGGAAGCCGTTGTAGATCTGCTGGAGCTGTTCGGTGGTGACCTTGCCGGTCGAGCCGGCAATTTCGTTCACCGCGCGATTGAGCGAGTGATTGAAGCCGGCCGCGTAGGTGTACCAGAGCTCATAGAACCGGGGATATGCAGGAAGTTCATTCTTGCGAATGTACTTGATCGCTGCGTCGCCGTAGACGATCGTTCGCTTGTGGTCGTCTTCCTGGGCCATTCACGGTTCCAAACGCACCTGCGGGCAAACCCAATACTTGGACGCGCCGCAATTCCTTAGAGTTGAAAGAATATTGGCCGCCAAGTTTTAAGGTAGCGTTAAGGCTGAAGAAAGACGCGTCCCGGCCTCCGCTACGGCATGCATTTCCGATTTTTCCGGTTTGCGATGCCGTGCGTCAACTCGCTTTCTTTGGCCGGGTATCGCGCAGCAGGAACGCCGGAACGTGATCGCCCAATCCGATCACCGGCTCGTCGTCCTTGCCGCCGTTTCCGCGACGCCGCTTCGAAGATTGACGCTTCTCGTCCTGCGCGGCCGGCTTGGGGCTGCGTCCGCGGCGCGGCGGCGCCTTGCTCTCGGACTGTTTCGCCTCCACCCTCGGCTCCGGGCTTGCCGGGGTCGAAGCCGGTGCCGGAGCATCGGCGACGGCCTTTTCCTCGGCAGGTGCGGCGTCCGGCTCGGGGGCCTTGCGATCCCGTCCGCCCGCGCGCGTCCGGCGACGCGGCTTGGCCTCGCCATCCGCTTCAGCGTCACGCGGCGTGCGTCCGCCGCTCCGGCGGCGGGCTTTCTGCTCTGCCGAGGCGCTCTCGAAATCGATCGGATCGCCATGCCAGGCAAGGGGGCGTTCGATCAGCTTCTCGATGCCGGCCAGATACTTCTGGTCGCTGCCTGTCACGATGGAGATTGCGACACCGCTGCGCCCCGCACGACCCGTGCGGCCGATGCGGTGGACGTAATCCTCCGCATGTGTCGGAAGGTCGTAATTGAAGACGTGGCTGACGTCGGGAATATCGAGGCCGCGCGCGGCCACGTCGCTTGCGATGAGCAGGGCCAGTTCGCCCTTGCGGAACTGGTCCAGCGTCGCCATGCGCGAGCGCTGGTCCATGTCGCCATGAAGGGCGCCGACCGAGTAGCCATGGCGCTGCAGCGAACGGAACACCGTCTGGACGTCCCGCTTGCGGTTGCAGAACACGATGGCGTTCTTGAGGTTTTCCGCTTCGTCGACCAGCTTGCGCAGCGTCTCGCGCTTGTCGAAATCCTTGCCGCCGGATGCGACCACCTGCTGGGTGACCGTATCCGCGGTCGACGAGGTGCGGGCCACCTCGACCCGGGCCGGATTGTGCAGGAAGGTATCGACCAGACGCTGGATCTCCGGCGGCATGGTTGCCGAGAAGAACAGGGTCTGACGGGTCATCGGGATCAGCTTGCAGATCCGCTCGATGTCGGGAATGAAGCCCATGTCGAGCATGCGGTCGGCTTCGTCGATCACAAGGATATCAACGCCCTGCAGCAGCAACTTGCCGCGCTCGGTGTGGTCGAGCAGGCGTCCCGGCGTCGCGATCAGAACGTCGACGCCGCGGTCCAGCTTGCGATCCTGGTCCCCGAAGGACGTGCCGCCGATCAGCAGCGCGACGTTCAGTCGGTGGTTGACGCCATATCGGTTGAAGTTTTCCTCGACCTGGGCAGCGAGCTCGCGCGTCGGCTCGAGAATGAGCGTGCGCGGCATGCGCGCTCGCCCGCGACCCTTCTCCAGCAGCGTCAGCATCGGCAGTGTGAAGGACGCCGTCTTTCCGGTGCCGGTTTGGGCGAGGCCCAAGACGTCACGACGTTCAAGCACATGCGGGATTGCCGCAGCCTGAATGGGGGTGGGCTCAGTGTACCCGGCAGCCGCGACGGCGGCGAGTACTTTTTCGCTCAGTCCAAGTGAGGAAAAGGACATATTACCTTGATTGCATGATTGGAAACCGTACCGGCGTCGGTGTTGTCCACCAACCCGGCTGCTTTGCCGCGCACACTACAGTTGGAAAATAAAATGTCAATGACGCAAAGTCGCCATACGTAGTGACACAAGAATTGCCCATCGTGCAATCCGACGGTGGTGGCGTCAGTTACTTGCCGGCTGGAAGGTGTGCGCCGACGGGTCCTCGCCTTCAAGGAAGAGTTCGTAGGTCGTTTCCTCGCCGCCCGAGGTCTGCAGGTCGACGAAGGCAACAAGGCCGTAGCTGTCCAATTCACTGCGCAGGCCAGTGATTCTTGCAGACAGCGTCCGCGCCTCGGCCACTTCGATTGCCGTGTTTGCCAAGTTCGATGACACGATGAACAGCCTGTCGCCGGTTTCTTCGCGAACAACGACGAAGGAAAGCGGCGAGCCCTCGGCTCCGGGAATGCGCGTCAGCGCGGCGACGCTGCCCGGCAGGGTCTCCACCAGCTGCTTGACCGGGTCCGCCAGAGCCGTCTGGATGCCAAGGCCCAAGGAGATCGAGGCGGCGAGCAAGGCGACCGGACCCAGGCGACGCCACCCGTGGCGGTGAGGAATGCTGCGCATGGTCTCTCCTCATCGTGCGCGTTCGATTAAACAGGGTGCAGTCTAAAATGTTTTGGTGTCGAGGGAAACGGTGCCTCGGCCGGCGTTGGGTCCCGGGGTCGTAGAACCGGCTACACGGTGGCTGCGAGGGCGGCGTAGCGCGCGATCTTGCCGATCGAGACCAGAACCGTGAAGCGCCAGAAGGGCACCTTCAGCATGCCTGCGACGAAGGTCAACGGATCGCCGATGATCGGGAGGAACGCGAAAAGAAGCGACCAGCTGCCATAGCGCGAGAAGCGGTCCGACGCCCTGGCGATCTGCGCAGGGGTAAAGGGGAACCAGCGTCGATGCTGCCAGGTCAGCAAGAAGCGCCCGAGCGTCCAGTTGACGAGCGAGCCGAGGATGTTTCCGGCTGCGGCCGCCGCGACGAGCAGCGCCGGCGGGATCTCGCCCGCCACAAGCGCCGCCACGAGCATGACCTCCGAGGAGAAGGGCAGCAGGGTGGCGGCAAGAAAGGCTCCGAGGAACAAAGAACCCAGGGTCATCATGGCAAGGGTAGGGTCCTTGAACCGGGTTTCGGATGGCCCCCGCCTGTCAGCGCGGGGCGTCCTGGCGAAGGAGGAGCTCGTAGTCGCGCCGGTAGCGCTGCTTCACGGTCTTGCGCAGAGAGGGGGCGAGCGAGGCCGCCACGGCCGCGATCTCCGGCTCCGACGTGGTGTCGGCTTCGGGCAGGGGGCCGATATCGATCCCGTTTTTCGCTTTCACCTTGTTCCTAAGGGCAGTCCAGTCCGCCTGCCGGCTTTCGAAGCGGATCAAATGGTCCGGCAGCAGCCGTCCCTTGTGCAGGAGAATATCCGCCTGACCGCGAAAGGCGTTGGGGCTTTTCCTGTCGGGAATGCCGCAGACCCAGGCTGCGAAGGCATCGAAGCTCATTCCCTTCTGGAATCCGAGGAACCGCGACGACGCCGGGGCATTGCGGCCCATGCCGAAGTCGCGGGCGTAGCAGGCCGCCAGACGTGTGACCGGATCGCGGATTGCCGCGAAGATCAAGGCCCCGGGATGCAGCCGCTCGAGCTGGCGTGCCGAAAGCAGCGTCATTCCGTCGGTCCAGTTGGCCAGGGTTCCCGTTGCATAGTGATTTTGCGGCGGCGTCGCGGGCTCGCCGGCGCCGGTGTGGCGGGCGTTCAGCGCCAGAAGCGCAAGGCGAAGGCTTTCGCTCGCGGCATTGGGGCAGCGGCCATAGGCCAGACCGATCCCGGAGAGGACGAGATAATGGTGATCGTGCATCGGACGGCGTCGCCGTTCGACTGCATTGAGAATGGCCCTGAGCACCGTTTCCTGCTTTCCGTTGTCGCGGTCGCCCTGGTTGACCGCTGCCCCCCTTTGCCCGGTGGATCAGATATCGAGTTCCTCGGCGAACTGCGCGTTTTCCTGGATGAAGAGGAACCGTGCCTCCGGCTTGTTCCCCATCAGGCGCTCGATCGAGGATTTGGTCGATGCCCCGTCCTCTTCCAGGATCCGTACCTGGAGCAGCGTGCGCTTGTCGGGGTCCATGGTGGTCTCCTTGAGCTGGGCGGGAAGCATCTCGCCAAGCCCCTTGAACCGGCCGATGTCGACCTTGGCGTTCTTGCGGAATTCGCTCTCCAGCAGGGCATCCTTGTGGGCGTCGTCGCGGGCGTAGAGCGTCTTGCCGCCCTGGCTGATCCGGTACAGCGGCGGAGCGGCCAGATAGAGGTGGCCGTTGCGGATCAGCTCCGGCGTCTCGCGGTAGAAGAAGGTGATCAGCAGGGACGCGATATGGGCGCCGTCGACGTCTGCGTCGGTCATGATGACGATCTTCTCGTAGCGCAGATCCGCGTCGCGATAAGAACTTCCCGTACCGCAGCCAAGCGCCTGGACAAGATCGGCAAGCTGCTGGTTCGCCGCAAGCTTGTCGCGGCCGGCGCTCGCCACATTGAGGATCTTTCCGCGCAGCGGCAGCACGGCCTGGGTCTTTCGGTTTCTCGCCTGTTTGGCGGAGCCGCCGGCCGAATCGCCCTCCACGATGAAGAGCTCGGACCCTTGCGCCTGGTTCGAGGCGCAGTCTGCCAGCTTGCCCGGCAGCCGCAGCTTGCGCACCGCGGTCTTGCGCGCGACGTCCTTTTCCTGGCGCCGCCGCAACCGTTCGTCGGCGCGCTCGACCACCCAGTCCAGGAGCTTGTTGGCCTGGTTGGGCGCCGCTGTCAGCCAATGGTCGAAGGCATCGCGGACGGCGTTTTCCACGACCTTGGTCGCTTCGGCCGTGGCGAGCTTGTCCTTGGTCTGGCCGACGAATTCCGGCTCGCGGATGAACACCGACAACATCGCGCCCGCGGAGGTGACGATGTCGTCGCCGGTGATGATCGACGCCTTCTTGTTGCCGACGAGCTCGCCATAGGCCTTGAGGCCGCGCAGCAAGGCGTAGCGCAGCCCCGTCTCATGGGTGCCGCCTTCCGGTGTCGGAACCGTGTTGCAGTAGGAATGCACGAAGCCGTCGCCGGCGAACCAGGTGACGGCCCATTCGACCGACCCGTGCCGGCCGGTGTCCTTGGTGCGGCCGGCGAATGTGTCCTCGATCACCCGGCGTTCCTTGCCGAGCGCATCCTGCAGGTAGTCGCGCAGGCCGCCGGGGAAATGGAAGGTCGCTTCGGCCTCGACCTCGTCCTTGCCGGAGACCAGCTCGGGGGCGCAGCGCCAGCGGATCTCGACGCCGGAAAACAGATAGGCCTTCGACCGCGCCATCTTGAACAGGCGGGCAGGCTGGAACGCCGCGTTCTTGCCGAAAATCTCAGGGTCGGGGTGAAACCGCACGAGCGTCCCGCGCCGGTTCTGGACGTCGCCGACGCATTCCAGCGGTCCGACCGGTACGCCGCGCTGGAAGCGCTGGCGATAGAGTTTGCGCGCGCGTGCGACCTCCACGATCAGATCGTCGGACAGCGCATTGACCACCGACACGCCGACGCCATGCAGACCGCCGGAGGTTTCATAGACCTTGCTGTCGAATTTGCCGCCGGCATGCAGCGTGGTCATGATGACCTCGAGCGCCGACTTGTCGCGATTCTTGGGATGGGGGTCGACCGGGATACCGCGGCCGTTGTCGGCGACGCTCAGATAGCCGTCGGCCGTAAGGGAGACTTCGATCCAGCTCGCGTGACCTGCGACGGCCTCGTCCATCGAGTTGTCGATGACTTCGGCAAACAGGTGATGCAGCGCCCGTTCGTCCGTTCCGCCGATATACATGCCCGGACGGCGCCGAACCGGTTCCAGTCCCTCCAGAACCTCGATGTCGTCGGCGGTGTAGTCCGCGCTTTCCGAAAAGCGCGAGCGTGCCGGCTTGCGCGGCTCGGCCGCGCGGCTGTCGCGCGCCGGCGCGGTCGCCGCGGCGGGAGGCACCGGGGGCGCTGGCTCGGAAGCGGGCCGGGGGGCGGGGCCGTTGCCGGAAAAGAGATCGTCGTCAGCGGTCATATGTTGTCCAGGTCGGGGAAGGGCCGACGGCCCGAATCGCCCATGATTCTGCCAATGGCGCGTCTTTTGGCAAAGGATCTTGCGTCGCGGCAATCTGCAAACCGTTTTTCAACCGGTTCGCGCTATCGTCTCCAGGTGAGGAGAGGTGGTGCCGCCTGGCGCCAGAACGAAGACAGAGGAGGACCGCAGGATGTTCCATTCGTCAAGGCCGAAGGCCGGGAAAATCGATCTGATCGCCGCCGCGCTGCTGTTTGCCAATGCCGTCCTGATCGTCGTTGCCGGGTGAGGCCCGCGGTCTGTGGCCGCGGCGCAACAGTGTTGCAGTCGTCTGCAGGCACGGCGTTCGACCTGCCCCAAATGCCGTGTTTCGGCCATCTTTGCGAACAGAAGGTGGGTCCTCGGACTTGTGACGGGATTGCGGCGGTTTTGTCTCGGTGATGTCAGGTCGCAGCCGCAGTCTCGCCTTTTGAACGGAGTATCACAGGGTCCAGTATTCCGCTGTCGGTTGGCGGGACAACGAGCATGAGAACCGAAGTCTGACACTTCGGTTATTGCGAGTGAATTCGGTGCGGTCTTCATCCGGTTGAGGCCGCCCACAGGGAAAGAAGGCGCAGACGCGCGGCGCGGGAAAACCGCTGCCATGTGTCATCAGGCGGACGAAATATGCGGATCACTGTTTTTGGTTGTCTCAGCGCTGTCATGATGTGCGCGGCCTTTGCGGGACCTGCGAACGCACAGGATTCTGCCGCAGCGGCGGCAGCCCGCATGTCGGGTGCTGCAGGAAGCGCGCATGATATTTCCCCCGGCGAGGCGTTGCGTGCCGGAACGCGCTTCTATTACGCCGGCGAGAAGGAGCGTGCGCTCGACTCTCTGCGGTTTGCCGCCGAGAACGGCCATCCGCTGGCGGCCTGGAAGCTCGGCCGGATGTATTCGCGCGGCGACGGCGTCAAGGAAGACGACATCAAGGCGTTCGAGTATTTTCGCGAGATCGCCTCCAATTACGCCGACGACAGCCCGTCGTCGCCCCGCGCCCCTTTCATCGCCAGCGCCTTCGTCGAGCTCGGCTCCTATTACCTGACGGGTATCAACGACAGTGCGATCAAGCCCAACATCGGGCGGGCGCGCGAGATCTTCAGCTATGCCGCGTCCTATTTCGGCGATGCGGATGCGCAGTATCATCTGGGCATGCTGTATCTCGACGAAAGCGGCCGAGATGTGCGCATGGCGGCGCGCTGGTTGAAGCTGGCGGCGAAGAAAGGGCACCTGAAGGCGCAGGCGCGGCTTGGCGAATTGCTCTATACCGGCGACTTCCACGGCTTCGACAACAAGGTTGCCGGCCTGATGTGGCTGACCGTCGCGCAGCGTCGGGCCAGCGGGGCGGATGAGGCCTGGATCACCGAGTTGCAGGAGCGCAGTTTCTCGCTGGCCGAGGAGAGCGTTCGCCGCCGGTCCGCAAGCCTCGCGGAATCCTGGATGCAGGCGAACCCGTCCGTTCTTGCCGACAGCCGGCAGTAGCCGCCGTCGACTTTTGTCGCGAAATCCCCTGATGCTTCAGCGCGGGACCTGCCGTCCCGGTGACGCCCCGCGGGTCAGCCCGCGCTTGGCTTGGCTGTGTCACCGTCCGGCGTTTCGGATGCGCCTGGCAGCAGCCGCGTGGTCGGGCATTCCTGTTTGAGCGGCGTCCATGTCGTGTTGTTGAGAAGCATCGAGCAGCGGGCGAGCTGCGGTCCGTCCGGTCCGCGCAGGCAGATCGTCTCGCCAAGGTGATAGTCCTGACCGAAAAAGCGGCATGTGCAGGCGGAGCGGCTATTCTGCTGGGAGGCAGCGCTTGCCGCGAACAGAAGCGGTGCGGTCAATGCCGCCGTTGCCAGGATGCCGCCGCGCAGGCGGCGTGAAATCTGCCATGACCCATGCATGGCGCAATCATAGCATATCCTGACGGAAATCACGCTTTTACCGCAACGTCATTTCGTGACGCCGCGCCCGACGCTCAGCGCAAATCCGTTTGCGCTCAATCGGCGAATTCGGCCCAGACCGGCACATGGTCCGACGGCTTTTCCCAGCCGCGCACATGCTGGTCCACACCCGTGCGCTCCAGACGGTCGACCGCTTCCGCCGACAGGAGCAGGTGATCGATGCGGATACCGTTGTTCTTCTGCCAGGCGCCGGCCTGATAATCCCAGAAGCTGTAGACACCGTCGTCATGGTTGGTCAGGCGCAGCGCATCGGACAGTCCGAGGTTTTCAAGCGCGCGGAACGCGCGCCGGCTTTCCGGCTGGAACAGCGCATCGTCGCGCCAGGCGTCCGGGTTTTTTGCGTCGCGCGGTTCGGGGATCACATTGTAGTCGCCGAGAAGGACAAACGCTTCCTCCCGGGCAAGGCAGTCCTGCGCATGGCGGTGCAGGCGCTCCATCCACTTCAGCTTGTAGTCGAATTTCTCCGTTCCCAGCGGATTGCCGTTGGGCAGATAGAGACATCCGACCCGCACCGGGCCGGCGGCGCTTTTCACCCGCGCCTCGATGTAGCGCGCCTGGGTGTCCTCGTCGTCGCCGGGCAGGCCGCGCGAGACGTCCTCAAGCGGAAGCCGGCTGAGCAGGGCAACGCCGTTGAAGCCCTTTTGTCCATGCGTCTCCACCTGGTAGCCCAGCGCCTCGAACTCGGCCGCCGGAAACCCCTCGTCGACCGACTTGATTTCCTGCAGGCAGGCAATGTCGGGCCTGGCTTCCTCAAGCCAGGCGAGGGCGGTGTCGTGGCGCGCCTTGACGCCATTGATGTTCCAAGTGGCGATCTTCAACGGATGTTCCTGGTCAAGAGCTGCGCGCCGCGTCCGGGGCGGGCGAAAGGCGTCAGATGGAAAAGCTCGTCCCGCAGCCGCATCCGGCGGAGGCGAGCGGATTGTTGATCTGGAACGACTGCCCCATGATGTCATCGACATAGTCGACGACGGATCCGCTCATGTATTGCAGCGACACCGGGTCGACGAGCACGATCGCGCCGGCCTCCTCGATGACGACGTCATCGTCCTCGCGGTCGGTCACCAGATCGTATTTGTACTGGAACCCGGAGCATCCACCGCCCTCGACGCTGATGCGCAGCATCGTCCCCGCCGGTTCTCCCGACAGGATGCGGGCAATCCGCCGGATCGCGGAGGGGCTGACGGTCACACTGTCCCCGGATGCGGAGGCAACGGAAACAGCCCCGTTGGCCTGCGTTTCCGCGACGGTTGTTTCGCTGGTCATTTCCAGACCTCACTGTTCACGCCGAAGGGCGTTCTTGCCGTGTCTTGCAGTCGCGCCGGCTGTTGCTGGCGGTTTTTCCGCCGAAGCCTGCAAAGAAAGTGATGCGGCGCGAGCGTCATGTCTGTGCAAGACGTTACCTGATAGGTATGAACAGGGCGAGCCTGCGTCAACAGCATGAAGCCGGCAATCGCGCTCGTGACAGTGCCGCGCGAGGGCCGGAATTTCACGGAGAGCCGATGACTGCCCCCCTAGGATACGGCGCCCAGCCGCGTGCGGCCTATGCAACGGACCCGGACAGGAGCGCGGGACGCCTGTTTCCCGAAGGCGAAAGCCCGACGCGCACGCCGTTCCAGCGCGATCGCGACCGGATCATTCATTCGACGGCTTTCCGGCGGCTGAAACACAAGACGCAGGTGTTCGTCTATCACGAGGGCGATCATTTCCGCACCCGGCTGACCCATACCATCGAGGTCTCCCAGATCGCGCGGTCGCTGGCCCGCGCCTTGCGGCTTGACGAGGATCTCGCCGAGTGCCTGGCGCTTGCCCACGACCTTGGCCACACCCCCTTCGGCCATGAGGGCGAGGATGTCATGGATGCCTGCATGGCGCCCTATGGCGGGTTCGATCACAATGCGCAGTCGCTGCGGATCGTTACGAACCTTGAGCGGCGCTACGCGGAGTTCGACGGGCTCAACCTGAGTTGGGAGACCCTTGAGGGGCTGGTAAAGCACAATGGGCCGCTGGTCGGGACGGACGGCAAGCCGATCGGCAAATTCGCGGGCGGGGATCTGCCCTTCGCGATCCGGGCGAATGCGGCGCGTCAGGACCTGCGCCTCGACACCTGGCCGGGCGCGGAGGCCCAGGCCGCTGCAATCGCCGATGACATTGCCTATGATGCCCATGATCTCGACGACGGACTGCGGGCGGGGCTGCTGAGCGTGGAGCAGATTCGCGAGGTGCCGTTCTTCAAGGACATTCTCGACGAGGTCGACGCACGCTATCCCGACCTTGAGGAGCCGCGGCGCATTCACGAGATCGTCCGCCGCTCGATTACCCGCATGGTCGAGGATGTCATCGAGGAGTCCGTTCGTCGGCTGACCGCGCTGGCGCCACGCTCTGTGGAGGACATTCGCGCAGCTTCTGGCGCCGTGGTGAGCTTTTCCGAGGGAATGACCGCGTCGGAGCGCTCCGTGAAGGCGTTCCTGTTTGCAAATCTCTACCGGCACGACAGCGTGCTCGCGGTCCGCAAGCAGGTTGCCGCCATCGTGCGCGACCTGTTTGCCGCCTATATGGAGACGCCGAGCCTGATGCCGGAGGAATGGCACCGGGATCTGCGGCCCGACGAGCCGGACCGTCTCGCCCGCCGCGTTTGCGATTTCGTCGCCGGCATGACCGACCGTTTCGCCGTCGACGAGCATCGCCGCCTGTTTGACCATACCCCGGATTTGGGCTAGGTCGCCCGCCTGCCCGTTTCACAGACAAGCCGCACGCAGGTCCGGGCGCATGCCGCACCGGACCGGGCCGCGCCGAGAGAAGTCGCACATGAACATCTTCACCGAATATGCCGATCTGGTTCGTGACGCTGTCACGCGGCTTTATCCCAACGGAGAGGTTGATCCGGCCTTGCTGGCGCGCTGTGTGGTGGAGCCCCCGCGCGATCCCGCCCATGGCGATCTCGCGACCAATGCGGCGATGGTGCTGGCCAAGCCGCTCAAGACCAATCCGCGCGCGCTCGCCGAACGGTTGAGCGGCGAGCTTTCCGGAAAGGGTGACATTCTCTCCGCGGAGGTCGCCGGGCCGGGCTTCCTGAACTTCCGTCTGGCCGATGCGGTCTGGACGCGGGTGCTGCGCGCCGTTCTGGCCGACGAACGGGATTTCGGCCGCTCCACCATGGGCGGCAACCTGAAGGTCAACGTGGAATATGTCTCCGCCAATCCGACCGGGCCGATGCATGTCGGCCACTGCCGGGGAGCGGTCGTGGGCGACGCGCTTGCTTCCTTGCTTGATTTCGCCGGCTACGACGTCACCCGCGAATATTACATCAACGACGCCGGTTCCCAGATCGATGTTCTCGCGCGTTCGGCCTTCCTGCGGTACCGCGAGGCGCTGGGCGAGGATATCGGCAAGATCCCCGAGGGGTTGTACCCCGGCGACTATCTCGTCCCGGTCGGAAAGGCGCTCGTTGAAAAGCATGGGCGCGCGCTTCTCGAGATGGACGAGGACAGCCGGCTGGCGCTCGTCAAGGAAGACACGATCGCGGCGATGATGGACCTGATCCGCGCGGATCTCGCCCTGCTCAACGTGCATCACGACCTGTTCTTTTCCGAGCGCACCCTGCATGCGCGCCAGGAGGGCAACGGCTCCGAGATCGACAAGATGCTCGATGTTCTGCGGGCCCGCGATCTCGTTTACGAGGGCACCCTGCCGCCGCCGAAAGGGCAGGTGCCGGAGGACTGGGAAGACCGCGAGCAGACGCTGTTCCGCGCCAGCAACTATGGCGACGACATCGACCGTCCGTTGAAGAAATCCGACGGCAGCTACACGTATTTCGCCGCCGACGTCGCTTATATGCTGTCCAAATACGAGCGCGGCTTCAAGGAGATGATCTTCATCCTCGGTGCCGACCATGGCGGCTACGTCAAGCGCCTCGAGGCGGTCGGACGGGCGATTTCCGGCGGTGATGCCAAGGTGATCGTGCGCCTGTGCCAGCTGGTGAAGTTGTTCCGTGGCGGCGAGCCCGTGCGCATGTCGAAGCGCTCCGGCGATTTCGTGACTTTGCGCGATGTGGTCGAGGAGGTGGGCTGCGATCCGGTGCGCTTCATGATGCTCTACCGCAAGAACGACGCGCCGCTCGATTTCGACTTCAAGAAAGTGACCGAGCAGTCCAAGGACAATCCCGTCTTCTACGTCCAGTACGGCCACGCCCGCTGTCGCTCCGTGCTGCGGCAGGCGGCTGAAGACATGCCCGATATCGAGACGTCGTCTTCCGCCCTGGCGCAAAGCGACTTCTCCCTGCTGACCGATTCGGGCGAGCGGGAAATCGCCGCACGCCTTGCTGCATGGCCGAGACTTGTGGAAAGCGCTGCGGAAGCACATGAGCCGCATCGGGTTGCCTTCTACCTGCACGAACTGGCCAGCGCCCTGCATTCGCACTGGAACAAGGGCAAGGATTTGCCGCAATTACGTTTTATTAACCCTGAACATCGACAACTAACGTTGGCCCGCCTTGGTCTTGTTCATGCGGTCTCCTTGGTTCTTGCGTCCGGCCTGTCCTTGTTGGGTGTCGCGGCGCCCGAAGAGATGCGATGAGGACAGGAGGGTCCTGCGGCCGCGCGGATTGCGGTCCAATCCAGCGGGGAAGTCCTCAGCATTATGTCCAACCGTTCGAACCATCCGGTCAGCGATACGGACCACCGCGGCGACCGGCGCGCGGATGACGGCCACGGCGGGTTCGAGGAGGATCCGCTCGTCGAGCTGGCGCGCATCGTCAGCGAGGGCAATGCCAAGTTTCGTCCCGTCGCCATGGCCGAACCGCGCTTCGATGAGCCTGCGGCGGCGCCTGCCGGCGATCCCGACGCTGCCGATGCGTCCGGCTGGGACGCGGTCGCGCCGGAGCGTGGCGGTTGGGATGACGCGTTCGAGCCGTCCCGCGAGGTGCCTCCGGTTGCGCCGGCGCATGGCGAGGCCGACTATTCCGACGCCTATGCGCGGCGCCTCGACCCCGAGGAAGCGCCTTCTCCTTCAGTCGATGCGGCCGGCTCGCACGACGTCTACGCCGATACATGGCAAGGCGAGTCGACGGCAGACGACTGGGCCGATGACGCGCGTTTTGCCGAAGCGCCGCGTGCGCCCCAGGTCGATTGGCCGGAAGGCCCGGTCAATCGGTCCGGCGACGTCGTCACGGATTACGGCCGCGACCCCTATGCCTTCGAGGATGCCGCGTCCCGTGACGGTCCGGACGCCTATCCCGCTGAGCCTGCCTTCGACCAGCCGACGCACTACGAGGACGGCGGCGAAGGCGCGAACTACGGGGCGGAAGACGCTTATGCCGCTGAAGACGCCTATGTTGCTGAAGATGAACGCACACGCGCGATCACGGCCAATCTGAGTGCATCCCTTGAAGATGAACTCCTCGGCCCGCGCATCGGCGCTTCGGCGGATGACACCGCCTGGGCGGTAGAAGACAGCCGCCAAGACGAGGGTTTTGACGATCTCCTGATGGATCCGCCGGCAACCGGCTGGTCCGAAGATCAAGCGCCAGCCCGCCAGGCCCCCTATGCCCCGTCCTTCGACGAGGATTTCTATGCCAGCGCAGATGCGGAGGCTCCGCCGCCGCCCGAGGGGTATGATCTCGATGCCGTCGCCCAGGCGATGCGCGAGGGCGATCCCCAGATCGGCGGGCATGGGGTCCTGCCGCCGCATTCCGCGCTGGAGCAGGAGGCGGTGCCGGAGGAAAAGTCCCGTCGCGGATTGTTCGCGGCCGCCGCCGTGCTTGGTCTTGTCGTGGCCGGCGGCGCTGTATTCGCCCTTTTCGATTTCGGTGGGTCGGACGTTGTCGGGCCGCCGCCCGTGATCACCGCCTCCGACGAGCCGCTGAAGATTTACCCGGAGGGCGAGGAGCCTGCGGCCAGTGGCCAGAGCAAGCTGATCTACGACCGGGTCGGCGGGGTCGAAACCCCGCGCGAGGAACGCCTGGTGGTCCGCGATGAATCGCCGGTCGCGTCGCTCCCGCCGGCGCCTGTCGCCGAGGGAGACCCGCAGACCCGCGTGCCCGCCGGGCCGCGCCGGGTGCGCACCGTGGTGGTGCGGCCCGACGGAACGATCATTTCCGGGGACGATCAGGCGGCTCCGGCCGACACGGGGACCCCGGCTGCATCGCAGAGCCCGCAGGCCCCCTCTCAGGGGCAGCCGGCCGCCGTCCCCTCGTCGCCGTCACAGGTTGCCACGGTCAATCCGACGGGTGATGCCCGTCAGGTCACCACGACGCCCGTGACCGCGCCCGGTGCGACGCCGTCCGCGGATGGGGGCGCCGACGCGGCGCAGCCGACCAGCCCGACCGCCGCGGGTCCGACCGTGGCCGGCGAAGTGCCGGCAAATGTTCCGCGGGACAAGCCGGGCGACATCCAGACGCTGGCCGCAAGTGCGGCTCCGCCGCCCGATATTCCCCGCCAGGCCGCAGCCACGCCGCGCAACACCGCGGCACCGCTCGATCTGACGGCGAGCCAGCAGGGCGCGACGCAGCCGGCGGCTCCGGCACCGGCTGCTGGCGGAACGATCCCGGCAGGGGCCTATGTGGTCCAGGTGTCGTCGCAGCGCACCCAGGATCAGGCTCAGGCGGCGTTCGACAACCTCCGTCAGCGCTATTCGGGCGTGCTGGGCGGTGTGACTCCGGTGATCCAGCGTGCGGATCTCGGGGATCGCGGCACCTTCTACCGGGTCCGTATCCCGGCGTCGTCGCGCGACGATGCGATCTCGCTGTGCGAGCGCTTGAAGTCCGCCGGCGGAGACTGTTTCGTGCGGCGCAACTGATTGCACAGGTGAGGGCGGTTCGCGTCGAAGGTTAGAAGCGAACCGCGCAGCGGACGAGACTTCCCCATGACCAAGGCATTTATCACCGGCTGCTCCGGCACCCGGTTGTCGGCGGACGAGCGCCGGCTTTTTGACGACGAGCGGCCCTGGGGCCTGATCCTGTTTGCCCGCAATATCCGGGACGCCCAGCAGATCCGCGATCTCGTCGCGGACTTCCGCTACGTCGTCGGCAATCCGGACGCTCCGGTCCTGATCGATCAGGAAGGCGGGCGCGTGCGGCGTCTGCGACCACCGCTGGTGCAGGACTACCCGCCCGGTGCGGTCTACGGAAAACTCCACGCGGGTGAACGCGAAGCAGGATTGCGGGCGGCCTGGTTGTGCGGCCGGTTGATCGGTGCCGATCTTGCGGATCTCGGCATCACCGTCGATTGCCTTCCCATCGTCGATGTGCCGCGGGGCGATACCAGCGACGTGATCGGCGACCGGGCCTATGGTACGGACCCGGAGGTGATCGCGCGGATCGGTCGTGCAATGACCGACGGGCTGGCGGCTGCCGGCGTCCTCCCGGTTCTGAAGCACATTCCCGGACACGGCCCGGCAACCGTCGACAGCCATCTGGCGCTGCCGGTCGTCGACACGGATCTGGAAACCCTGCGCAGGCTCGACTTCGTGCCGTTTCGCGCCTTGCGCGACCTGCCGCTCGCGATGACGGCCCATGTCGTCTATACGGCGATCGACAGCCAGGCCTGCGCGACCTGTTCCCCGACGGTTATCGACACGATCATTCGCGGCGAGCTCGACTACCAGGGCTGCCTGATGAGCGATGATGTCTCGATGAAGGCGCTTGGCGGGGAGATGCAGGCGCGGGTTCGCAGCCTGTTCCTGGCCGGATGCGATCTTGCCCTGCATTGCAACGGCGATTTCGCGGAGATGCGCGATGTGGCGTCGGCGTCGCCGGTGCTTGCCGGAGAGCCGTTGCGGCGGGCGGATGCCGCGATCGCCGCGCGCCGTCAGGGCGAGCCGATGGATCGTGAGGCGCTTCAGGCGGAGTTTGCGGCGCTGCTTGCCGGTATCGTATAAACTCCCCATGCGGCAATGACGGGATGCTTGCCGGGAAGCGTTGGGGGCATGCGTGCAGGACTCCTTCTTTGAGGATGCGGATCGGCCGGGCGCCGACGAAGCCGCGCGCGCGTCCACGGACCCGGCTCTGGTGGTGGACGTCGACGGCTTTGAAGGTCCGCTCGATCTCCTGCTGACGCTCGCGCGCAAGCAGAAGGTTGATCTCGCCCGCATTTCCATTCTCGCGCTCGTCGAGCAGTATCTGCATTTCGTCAATGAAGCCCGTCGGTTGCGGCTGGAGCTTGCCGCCGACTATCTGGTCATGGCGGCCTGGCTCGCCTACCTCAAGTCCCGCTTGCTGATCCCCGAGCAAAAGGACGAGGATGCGCTGACGGGCGAGGAACTTGCCGCTGCACTCGCCTTTCGGCTGCGACGGCTGGAAGCGATGCGCGAGGCATCGGCCAAGCTGATGAACCGCAACCGGCTCGGGCGCGATGTCTTTGCCCGGGGTGACCCGGAGACGCTCTCGATCCGGCGCAAGAGCCGGTTTGCGGCAACGCTCTACGATCTGTTGACCGCCTATGCCGCACAGCGGCAGCGGACGTCGGTGACCTCGGTGCATGTGCGACGGCGAACCGTCTGGTCGCTGCAGGAGGCGCGCGACCTGTTGACGCGACTGATGGGCAAGGATGTGGACTGGGCGCCTCTGGATGCCTATCTAGCGAGATACATGGCAGACGGCACCCAGGCGAGCACGGTTCTGGCGAGCAGTTTTTCCGCAAGTCTTGAATTGGTGCGGGAGGGCGCGATCGAGTTGCGCCAGTCCGGCCCATTTGCACCATTGTATCTTCGCAGACGCGCCGAACCGAGGCCGGGCGATGCGCGCGGCGATGGCGACCCGGGACCTGAGGGCAGCGAGACGTAATGCGCGGGAAAGAAGACGAACAGGGCGGCAGAAGCTACGCCGCCGACGAAGGCGCGGCCGGCGGCGATCTGTTTCCGGCGGAGCGCCTGAGCGCCATGCGCATGGTCGAGGCATTGCTTTTCGCCTCGCGGGACATGTTGGGGGCGGAGGAAATCGCCGCACGGCTGCCGGCCAAGACCGACATCCCGGCCGTTATTGCGGACTTGCAGCGGGCCTATTCGACCCGTGGCGTGAACCTGGTGGAGATCGGCGGCAAATGGGGCTTTCGGACAGCGGAGGACCTGTCGTATCTGCTCAGCCGTGAACAGGTGGAGGAGCGGCGCCTGTCGCGGGCGGCTCTGGAAACGCTGGCGATCATCGCCTATCACCAGCCGGTGACGCGGGCGGAGATCGAAGAGATTCGCGGTGTGTCCACATCGCGCGGCACGATTGACGTGCTTCTGGAAACGGAATGGATCCGCATGCGCGGCCGCCGCCGGACGCCGGGACGCCCGGTGACCTATGGCACGACGGACGCGTTTCTGGAGCATTTCATGCTCACATCGGTCTCGGACCTGCCGGGGCTGGAGGAATTGAAGGGAACCGGTCTGCTGGACAGCGCCGTGCCGGCCGGCTTTTCGGTTCCCGTTCCCGACGATTCGGCCGAACTGCGCGATGAGGAAGACCCGATCGACGAGGCCGAATTGTTCGATATGATGGCGGAAGGCTCCGAAACAACAGATGACCGTGACAGCTGACATTTCCGCCGCTCCCCCCGCCAAACGGTGGGGCGTGCGCGGCACGGCCGGAGCCACGATTGCGGCGCGGCTGTCGTTCGAGGCGGTGAGCCACAGTTATTCCGGGCTTCCGGCGGTGCGCTCCGTGTCGCTGTCCGTGGAACCCGGCGAGGTGCTGTGCCTGCTCGGGCATTCCGGCTGCGGCAAGACGACCCTGTTGCGGATCGCGGCCGGCGTGGAACGCCAGACGACGGGACGCGTGCTGATCAACGAACGCGAAGTGGCCGGGCCGGACCGGTTTCTCCCGCCGGAAAAGCGTGGCGTCGGACTGATGTTTCAGGACTACGCGCTGTTTCCGCATCTGACCATCGCCGAAAATGTCGCCTTCGGGCTGACCCATCTGGCAAAGCCCGATGCCCGGCATGCGGCCTTGAGCGCGCTGTCGCGGGTCGGGCTTGCCGAGCATCACGCGGATTATCCGCATGCGCTTTCCGGCGGCGAACAGCAGCGCGTCGCGCTGGCACGCGCGATTGCGCCCCGGCCCGGCGTTCTCCTGATGGACGAGCCGTTCTCCGGTCTCGACCGGCGTCTGCGTGATGCCGTGCGGGACGAAACGCTTTCGGTCCTGCGCGAAACGCGGGCGACCTGCATGCTGGTGACCCATGATCCGGAAGAAGCCATGCGCATGGGCGACCGGATCGCGCTGATGCGCAAGGGGCGGCTGGTGCAGATCGGCAGCGCCGACGATCTCTACAACCATCCGGTCGACCTGTTTGTCGCGCGGTTCTTCTCCGAACTCAACGAGATCGACGCGCGCGCCGGGGACGGCGCGGTCGAGACCGCGTTCGGCCGCCATCCGGCGCCGGGAATCGCGCCCGGGATGGCTGTGGATGTCTGTGTGCGGCCGCAAGGGGTGATTCTCGGAGAACCGGGCGAGGGGCGGCCGGGCCGCGTGACCCGTCGCCGCTTCATCGGCGAGGTCGATCTGGTCGATATCGCGGTGGATGGCCTCGATCTCCCGCTGCAGGCGCGCATCCGCGATGGCGGACGGTTCGTTGTCGGCATGGACGTCGGCGTGCGGGTGGACGACCGGGATGTCCTGGCCTTCGCGCGGGATGCGACGGATGTCTAATAGCTGAGACCGCCGGGCGGGAAACGGTTGGTTGCGATTGACCGCGCTTTGTTGCAATAGTGCCGCGCCGGCGCGCGTGCACCGGATCGACCAGGGAGTTGTCGTATGGGTATCAGTATTTGGCAGATCCTGATCATCGCGGTGATCGTTGTTCTGCTGTTCGGTCGCGGAAAGATCTCCGAGTTGATGGGAGACGTGGCCAAGGGAATCAAGAGCTTCAAGAAGGGCCTCAACGAGGACGACGACGAGGCGAAGGCCGACGATGGCAAGACCATCGATCACAAGCCGGAAGAGCCGGTCGCCATGAAGAAGTCCGAGGACAAGTCGCAGGCGGGCTGACCGTCCTGTGACGGGCGAGGGCCGTCGGGGTCCGGCCTGCCGGCCGGTCCATGGCGCTCGCGAGGACCGCGCAAGCGCGTCTTGATCTCTCAAACGCGGAAAACGGACGCCAATGTTCGATATCGGCTGGACGGAACTGCTTGTTGTCGCCGTCGTCATGATTCTGGTCGTCGGTCCGAAGGATCTGCCCCGGATGCTGCGCACCTTCGGCCAGACGATGGGCAAGGTGAAGCGGATGGCGAACGAGTTTCAGTCGACGTTCAACGATGCCTTGCGCGAGGCCGAGCAGCAGGCCGATATTGCCGACATGAAGAAGCAGGTCGAGAAGGCCGGCAACTTCGACCCGCTCGGCGACATCAAGAAATCCATCAACAATATGGACAAGCCGACCGGCAAGGCGAAGTCCGCCAAGTCCGAACCGCTTGAGACCGAGCCCGCCATCGAGCCTTCGCCGCGCAAGAGCAGCGAAGAGACGGCTGAGCCGGCGGCGCAAGCGGATGCCGGACAGCAACAGGCGTCAACCGCAGACTCCAAGACGCGGCCGACCGGGGATGACGGCAAGGCATGACAGACGACGACATTGAGTCCTCCAAGGCACCGCTGATCGAACATCTCATCGAGTTGCGCCAGCGTCTGCTGCGCACGGTGGTGGCGATCCTCGTCGCGTTTGTCGTGTGTTTCTATTTCGCACAGGACATCTACAACATCCTGGTCATCCCGTTCGAACAGGCAGCCGGGCGTCAGGTCGAGATGATCTACACCGCGCCCCAGGAGCTGTTCTTCACCCAGCTCAAGCTCGCCTTCTTCGGCGCGTTGTTCATTGCTTTCCCGGTGATCGCCTCGCAGCTCTACATGTTTGTCGCTCCGGGGCTTTACAAGCATGAGCGCGGCGCGTTCCTGCCGTTCCTGGTCGCAACGCCGATCCTCTTCATCGTCGGTGCGTGTCTGGTGTTCTTCCTGGTGATGCCTCTTGCCATGGGCTTCTTCCTGTCGATGGAACAGGACGGCACGGGCGGTCAGGCCAAGATCCAGCTGATGGCGCGGGTGAGCGAGTATCTCGGCCTGATCATGACGCTGATCTTCGCCTTCGGACTGGTGTTCCAGCTTCCGGTGCTTTTGACCCTGCTCGGCCGGGTCGGGATCGTCTCATCAGAGGGACTGAAGGCGAAACGCAAATATGCGATCGTCATCGGCTTCGTGCTGGCGGCGGTTCTCACGCCGCCGGATCCGATCAGCCAGATCGGTCTTGCGCTGCCAACGATGCTTCTCTACGAAGTGTCCATCATCTGCGTCAGACTGGTGGAAAAGAAGCGCGCCGAACGGGAAGCTGCGGAAGCGGACGCCTGATCGACGCAGCATCTGCCCCGGTCGAATTCCCGTTGCCGCCTGGCGCCGGCGCCGAATCCGGGGTTGATTGATGTTCGATATCAAGTGGATCCGCGACAATGCCGCGGCCTTCGATGCAGCCATGGCGCGGCGAGGGCTGCCGCCGCAGGCGGGCGCGCTGATCGCGCTCGATGACGAGCGACGCGCGCATGTAGCATCGCTCCAGGACGCGCAGGAACGCCGCAATGCGGCCTCCAAGGAGATCGGCAAGGCCAAGGCCACCGGCGACGATGCCGGCGCGCAGGCGCTGATCGACGAAGTCGCCAAGATCAAGCAGGCCATTCATGACGGCGAAGAGGCCGAGCGCGCGCTGACCGCGAAGGTGGTCGAGGCGCTGAGCGTGCTGCCGAACATGCCGCTGGACGACGTGCCCGATGGCGCGGATGAAAGCGACAACGTCGAGCTGCGTCGCGTCGGGACCCCGCGCAGTTTCGATTTCACGCCGAAGGAGCATTTCGAGGTCGGCGCGGCGGAGGCCGGGATCAGCTTCGAGCGGGCCGCACGCATGTCCGGCGCGCGCTTCGCTTTGCTTCAGGGGCAATTTGCACGGCTGGAGCGGGCGCTCGGCCAGTTCATGATCGATCTGCAGACCACGCAGCACGGCTATATGGAAGTCTCTCCGCCGCTGCTGGTGCGGGACGAGGCGCTCTATGGCACGTCGCAGCTGCCGAAATTCTCCGAGGATCTGTTCAAGACCACGGAAGGCCGCTGGCTGATCCCGACCGCCGAGGTGCCGCTGACCAATATGGTGGCAGGTGAAACCCTGGCCGAAGCGGATCTGCCGATGCGCGTGACCGCGCTCACGCCATGCTTTCGCTCCGAGGCCGGCTCCGCCGGGCGCGACGTGCGCGGCATTTTGCGCCAGCACCAGTTCTGGAAATGCGAGCTTGTCTCCGTCACCACGCCGGAGAATTCCCTCGACGAACTCGAACGCATGACCGGGTGCGCGGAGGAGATCCTCAAGAAGCTCGGCCTTGCCTATCGGGTCATGGTGCTGTCGGCCGGCGACATGGGCTTCGGCGCCCGCAAGACCTATGACATCGAGGTTTGGCTGCCGGGGCAGAATGCCTACCGCGAGATTTCCAGCTGTTCGGTCTGCGGCGACTTCCAGGCCCGGCGGATGAATGCGCGCTATCGTCCCGAAGGCGAGAAGGGGCTGCGGTTCGTTCACACGCTCAACGGGTCCGGCCTTGCGGTTGGACGCGCCCTGATCGCGGTGGTCGAAAACTACCAGAACGCCGACGGCAGCATCACCGTGCCCGAGGTGCTGCGTCCCTACATGGGCGGGACCGAGACAATCGAGGCGGCGTGATGCGGATCCTGGTCACCAATGACGATGGAATTCAGGCCGGCGGGCTGTCGGTTCTCGAGGAGGTCGCCCGCAGCTTGTCGGACGACGTCTGGGTGGTGGCGCCGGAAACGGACCAGAGCGGCGTGGCCCATTCGCTGACGCTGCATGACCCGCTGCGGGTGCGCGACCTCGGCGAGCGTCGCTACTCCGTCAGGGGAACGCCGACCGACTGCGTGATCATGGGCGTGCGGGAGATCCTTCCCGGGCGTCCCGATCTTGTGCTGTCGGGGGTCAACCGCGGTCAGAATGCGGCTGACGACGTGACCTATTCCGGAACCATCGCCGGCGCCATGGAAGGCACGCTGATGGGCATCCGCTCCATGGCGCTTTCCCAGGCCTACAGCTGGGGGAAGGGGGCAAAGGTTGACTATGAGGCTACCCGCGCTCATGCCGCGCCGCTGATCCGCAAGCTCCTGTCGTTCTCGTTTCCCTCCGACATCCTGCTCAATCTGAACTTTCCGGCCTGTGCGCCGGAGGATGTGCGCGGCACCCGGGTGACCCGGCAGGGCAAGCGCAAGGTCAGCGAACTGGCGGTCGATGCGCGCACCGACGGGCGCGGCGTACCCTACTACTGGCTGGCCTTTCGCGGTGGCGAGGAAACGCCGCCCGAGGACACGGATCTGGCCGCATTGAGCGCTGGCATGATTTCCGTGACACCGCTCAAGCTTGACCTGACGGCCCATGATTTGTTGGGTGAACTGAAGGACAAGCTGGCCTGATCCAGGGACTGGCCCTGCCTGCGCTCGGGCAGGGGGACGGCATGGCTGCGGGAGGGAAGACATTGGTCGGCGCGGATAACCCCGAGACAGGGTCAAACGGCACGGGCGACACGTCGCCGGCGGCTGCGGATGTCACCGAGGCCGACCGGGAGGCGACCGCGGCCCTGATTCTCAAGTTGCGCACCCAGGGGATCGGAAGCCAGAAGGTGCTGTCGGCGCTTGAGCGGGTTCCGCGGCGCCTGTTCCTGTCCGCGCCCTTGCAGCGCCATGCCTATGAGGACAGCGCGCTTCCCATCGAATGCGGCCAGACGATCTCCCAACCCACAATCGTTGCCATGATGACCGAGGCCCTCGACCTGTCGCAGGGGCATCGGGTGCTGGAAATCGGGACCGGCTCCGGCTATCAGGCGGCCATTCTCGGTCACCTGAGCAGCGAGGTTCACACGCTGGAGCGTTACAAGACGCTCGCCGACCTTGCGCGCGCACGCCTGGCAACCCTGAAGATCGGCACGGTTCACGTCCATTATTGCGACGGCACCGAGGGTCTGCCGGAAAAGGCGCCGTTCGACCGCATCATCGTCACCGCGGCTGCACCGGAGATCCCGCCGGCGCTGATCGACCAGCTGGCTGACGGAGGCAAGCTGGTGATGCCGGTGGGACCGGCTGGCGAAGTCCAGTCGCTTGTCGTCGTCGAAAAGAAGGGCGCCACCACCTCGACCCGGGATCTCGCGCAAGTGCGGTTTGTCCCGCTTGTGGAAGGGGTTGCGACCCGGCTTTGACCGTCCGGCGCAAGAAATCGTTTCCAGGCAATCTCCACCAATTTGGCCGCGCTTAAGTCTTTATAAACGTTACCGGCATTTAATCAGGCTCAACGACCTCAGGTGTTTGAGTCCGAGTAGCGCCATGTCAAAGCAATGTTTACGATCCCCGTCCCGATTGCTCTCGCAGACTGCGATGGTGGTGCTTCTGGCAGCCATCACGGGAGCCTGCAGCGGCGGGGTTGAGCGTTTCGCCGATCCCATTTTCACCGGCAATACCGACAATCAGCGGGCCATGCTAGGCGGAAGCTCGGGGTCGCAGCCGAGTTTCGATGATATCATGGCCGGCCCGTCGAGCGGGCCTGCACGTGTGGAGCGCAGCGCCTTGCCGCCGCCCACGCAACCGAATGGCTCGATCGCGACGGGATCGATTTCCGCGCAGGGTCAGTCGAAGCCGCAATACGCATCCGTCCCGACGCCGCCCGCTTCGCCGCAGCGCCAGGTGGCCAGCACGTCAGTGCCGGCGCCGGTGCGCTCTTCGAGAGACGAGGCGAGCCGGATCCAGGCCAGTTCCGGCAACGGTGTCGCGCCGAAGACGGTTCGTGGCTGGACGACGGCCGGGTCCACTCAGGTCAGCGCGAGAAGCGGGGACAGCGTGGCGTCCATGTCGCGCCGTTTCGGTGTTCCGCAATATGTTCTGGCGGAGATCAACGGTGTTTCGCCGAATGCCTCCCTGTCGGCCGGCCAGAGGATGGTCATTCCCACCTATGTGCATGGCGCGACGGCATCATCCGCGCCAGTGACCCTGCCGCCGGCGGGGCCGGCGCCCAGTGTGACCGGGTCGATCCCGACGACGGCTTCGGCGGGTCTGGCGATGGCATCCGCGCCGATCCCTCCGCACAAGCCGGATTCGGCGGTCAGGCTGGCATCGCTGTCGAGCAGCGTTCCGGCGCCCGCGCAGATGACCCAGGCCGTGCAGCCGCGCCGAAAGCCGGCCACGCTGAGTTCGCGACCGGCCGAGCCGGCGCGGAGCGCCACGCCGACGGAAACCGCGTCCGCGCCCCAAATCTCGCGCACCGAATCCGCGCCGGTGAAGCCTATTTCGGTGAACCGGGAGGTCGCCGACGACAGCGTCCGCCGCTTCCGCTGGCCGGCACGCGGTCGAATCATCTCCGACTTCGGCACCAAGCCCGGCGGCACCCGCAACGAGGGCATTAACATGGCCCTGCCGGAAGGGGCGGACATCAAGGCGGTGGAAGACGGGACCGTGATCTACTCCGGCAACGAGTTGAAGGGCTACGGCAACCTGGTGCTCGTTCGTCACGATGACGGCTGGGTGTCGGCCTATGCCCACGGCAGCGAGTTGCTGGTCAAGCGCGGCGACAGCGTCAGCCGCGGTCAGACAATCGCCAAGGCCGGGTCCACCGGGTCTGTCACGCAGCCGCAGCTTCACTTCGAGCTGCGTCGCGGAAACAAACCGGTCGATCCGATGCAGTATCTGGCAAAGCTCTGATCGCTTTGCTTCGCAGAATGTCAGACGCACGGATGCCCCGGCATCCGTGCGTTTTGCGTTTCCACGCGGCGTTTCTCGCGGGCCGGGAGCCGAGCTCCAATCCGGGGCGCGCCGTGTTATCCACAGTTGCGGATGCGCATTGGCGTGACGCAAAGAACAATCATGACAAAGCCATGTCCGATCGGCTTGACTTGTCGGGCGGGTCGACGTACATCAGCGCCACTCCCGGCGACCAAGCGTCGCCTGAGCGCAAGCGGGTGTAGCTCAGTTGGTTAGAGTGCCGGCCTGTCACGCCGGAGGTCGCGGGTTCGAGCCCCGTCACTCGCGCCACTTGCCTCAGTTTCGGGAGCCCTTTGTCCAAGCGACAAAGCGGGCGAGCGGGTGTAGCTCAGTTGGTTAG